>Ga0316204_10001679_pt1 | contig 57038 bp, 50 predicted proteins | sample 6monrhotite_MG_2_FD_205661 | JGI IMG/M metagenome (GOLD analysis project Ga0316204, IMG submission 205661) | Microbial mat bacterial communities from mineral coupon in-situ incubated in ocean water Damariscotta River, Maine, United States -... | ecosystem: Environmental > Aquatic > Marine >... | reverse complement strand
TCATTTGATTTACTTAGCTATATGAAAAGTGTTTGATTCACCAACCAGGTGAACGCAAAACTTTTCATTACGCTAATCAAACCAACTGCTTGCACTCTAAACGTGCGGCCAACTGATTATTCTAGGATAATTGAATTCATATTGTTTTGGAGGATGCATGTCGGACAAAAAACAGCCACAAGTAGCGATAGTAATGGGAAGTAACAGCGATTGGCCGGTGATGAGAAAGGCTGCTGAGATACTTGCCGATTTTGGGATTGCATATCAGGCGCAGGTGGTTTCTGCCCATCGTACTCCAGAGTTGATGTTTGAATTTGCTGATAATGCACGAGATAATGGCATTCAAGTGATTATTGCTGGCGCGGGTGGTGCGGCACACTTACCTGGGATGATTGCCGCAAAAACCACAGTTCCTGTTTTGGGGGTTCCGGTTCCTTCTCGTCATCTACAAGGGCAGGACTCTTTGCTCTCAATTGTGCAAATGCCAAAGGGTATTCCTGTTGCGACGTTTGCAATTGGTGAAGCAGGTGCAGCCAATGCCGGACTATTTGCTATTGCAATGTTGGCAAATAATGACGAAGTAATGGCAAAACAACTTACCGAGTTTCGTGAAAAACAAAAGCAGATGGTTTTTGCGATGGCGTTGGACGACAAGCCATGATCAAAGCGCCTGCTACACTTGCCATGTTAGGTGGTGGCCAATTAGGTCGTTTTTTTGTGAGTGCCGCACATGAGTTGGGTTATAAGGTGATAGTGCTTGATCCGCAAGAGGGATGTCCGGCAGGCTTAATTGCTGATGAGCATCTTGTTGCCCCCTACGATGATGCAAAAGCGATAGAATATCTTGCCGAAAATTGTGCAGCGGCCACTACTGAGTTTGAGAATGTTCCGGCACACACACTACAAGCGTTAGCTAAGAGTGTTCCTGTTTATCCTGCAGCATCTGCTGTTGCGGTAGCTCAGGATAGAATTGTAGAAAAAAGTTTTTTACGTGATAACGATTTTGCTACTGCACCTTTTTTCTCTATTGAAAACGAATCTGATTTTGAAAAAATTACTGATGATCTTTTTCCCGCCATTTTAAAAATTGCACGTTTTGGTTATGATGGTAAAGGCCAAGAGCGTGTTTCTACAATAGCAGAGGCTAAGCAAGCGTTTAAGGATTTTAATGCTCCTTGCGTCATTGAAAAGATGTTGTCGCTGGATCTAGAAGTTTCTGTGGTGATGGCAAGAAATGAGTTGGGTGAATCTGCTTGTTTTACGTTATCAGAAAATGTGCACACTAATGGAATTCTTGATGTTTCGATTGTTCCGGCAAGAACATCAGCAACTTTACTTGAAGAAGCAAAACTAGTCGCGGCAGAGCTTGCTGAAAAATTAAATTACATCGGCACACTTGCGGTTGAGTTTTTTATCAGTAATGGAAAATTGCTGGTGAATGAGATGGCTCCTCGTCCGCACAATAGCGGGCACTTTACAATTGACGGTTGTGTTACTTCTCAATACGAACAACAAGTGCGTGCTTTATGCGGATTGTCTCTTGGCTCATCTCAATCGCATAACGCAACAGTCATGGTAAATTTATTGGGCGATCTTTGGTTTCAAAATGATACGGGAAAAAGTATTGAACCGGATTGGTCGCGTTTAACGAAAATACCTAATTTAAAATTGCATCTTTACGGAAAAGATTCTGCTCGGCTGGGCAGAAAGATGGGCCATTTTGTTATTGTGGATAGGGATGTAGATAGTGCTTTTCGTACGGCAATGGGTGCCCGAAAAGCCATTGGCATTATGTGATCTATACCCTAACGTTGCATAAAATTTCAATTAAAAACCGCGTTACTGATTTTATAGCAGTGTTTTCGCACTGTTTTTCAAGATTCCACTTGGAGTGACAAAGTTCAAACCAGAAAACCCGCGCGAAAACACGATTATACTCGCGCTATAAGTTTTCAATTTCGATATTTTTTGCAACCAATGTTAGGGTGTATGTCGAACCTAGATTAATCAGTTGATCCACGATTTATAGCACAATCATTTGATTTACTTGGCTATATGAAAAGTATTTGATTCACCAACCAGGCGAACGCAAAACTTTTCATTCGACAATTGCTCCTGCATTGTTCTAACTACGCCCGTCCATGGGCTAGTACGCTAATCAAACCAACTGCTCGCCTAAAGCGCCTACTGTTGGTGCACTCTAAATACGCGTCCAACTGATTAATCTAGGTTGGGCTTACATGGTGGATGGGTTGGGAACATCAAATGTTGTCTCACCCGTTGGATCAGCTTCAGGATGCACTGATGTTAATTGAGTTAAGTTTGTTAACTCAGTATTTCTCCAATCTGTTGGTTCAGTTGTTGTCGAATTAAGTGATGCAACGCCAAACATATTGTCTTCAAAAAACTTATTTACAAAAGCATCACAGTTATTGTTTGCTGTTGTTGCATCGTCGATACAAACGTCGGTGAAATAGCCTTCACCTAAGTTCCAACCCTCCCATTCACCACTGTTTTCATCGAGCACACCGTTGCCGTTATAATCACAAAACTCTCGTTCCATACATTTGAACATGGTGTAATTAGACAAGATAGGAAGAACCGTTGGTTCGACTCGTGGGTACTCCGCAATGTATGTTGCATTGCCTGCAGATTTGTTTCGCCACTCGATAACTTGTTCAACAAATGGCGTGTTAACATCAGTTGCATCATATAGTGCGGGATCAAAATAGGTGGTGTCGTTAATATCAAATTGATAGGCACCTAATTCAAACTCTTGTACCGTAGGGTCAACTACACCATCGTTGTTTGAATCAATAGTAAGGGATATGGCAAATTTATTGAAGTTTGCCGAAGTTGCTCCAAGCCCTTCTGCATCGACTACTGCTGCCGCCGCAAATTCTGGTAGTTCATTGCCTGGTGGTAAGCCAGGGAAGGGTTGTTCACTAAAAGCGATAAGACCTTTAGCCGTGTAGATTGCTTCCTGATCGACACCTGTCCGATTTACGTCAATTCGAAACCCCTCCATGCTACCGCTGTGAGAGTCTCGTAATTTCAAGTAGATTTTGTTTGTTGCGGTTGTCGCAGTGCGAAAGAAATCAACGCGGATGTTTTCTGGTGCATCAGGATCTTCAACATGTTGTGGCATATTCACCATAAAAAACTGTCCGGTAATTCCACCGTCGGTATTTTCAGTCCAACTCAGATGAAGTGAATGGAGGTTGCTTTTATCCGCAGGTAATGATTCTGCATCACGATAAAAGTATAACCAAACTTTTGTCGTATCATCGTTATGTGTTATCTGTAAGTGGCTGGGGCTTTCAGTATCATTTGGGTCCGGAGGTAGAGAGATAAGTCCTCGATTAACGTTGGTTTGTCCTTGAGCAACAATACTAGACATAATAAAGTCCGCAAAACAGCTTTGTGATTGAGATAAGCCAACCAGAAAACGAGACATGCTGTAACCATTTTCCATAAAATTTGCGTGCCGATCAAAGTGAGCCTGACAGTGATCTGTATTTTGTTCACTTTCTCTCGTGCTCACTTTTTTATTCATTTTGTTGTTTGTGTCATCCACAATGCTGGAAAGTGTAATCGGTAGCCCCATCGTAATTCGTGGTGGGACTATTGCTGTGGTTTCTTCATCCAAGTTTTCGACTTGCTCTTCAATTGGGAGGGTATCTTGTTGGGGAACGCATGCACTTAGGGCAAAGATTGTGAAAAGACTGGCAGAAATTTTTGTGAAGTTGGGCAATTTTGCAAACATGGCTGATCCTGGTTTGTTCGTGACTGATATGGTTGTATCGGAGTTAGCTAGAGGAGCTTCCTTAAGTCGCTCTCAATAGGCGTTTTATCGGCATCTTGCTTTGATGGTGTTAGTGATTATTTGTTGAACGGATGCCGTATTCGCACTTAACAGTCATTTGGAGGATAATACGCGTTTTTGTACAAAGTCAGGTTATTCACATATGCAGTTCAAGCTTCTTTCAACGGATAACAACGCTCGTCGAGGGCAGATTACTTTCCCGCGTGGCACTATTCAAACACCCGCGTTTATGCCTGTGGGCACTTACGGCACAGTAAAAGGTATGACACCAGAAGAGGTGGAAGCGACAGGTGCCGAAATTATATTAGGCAACACCTTTCATTTGATGTTGCGTCCGGGAACCGAAATCATCAATCTCCATGGTGACCTTCATGATTTTATGAATTGGCATAAACCGATTCTGACCGATTCTGGAGGTTTTCAAGTTTTTAGCTTGGGGGATATGCGGAAAATCACTGAACAGGGTGTGCATTTTCGTTCGCCGCTCAACGGCTCAAAAGTCTTTATCGGCCCTGAAGAGTCTATGAAAGTTCAACGCGAGCTTGGTTCAGATATTGTGATGATTTTTGACGAGTGTACACCTTATCCTGCTACCGAAAAAGAGGCGAGCGATTCTATGCAGCTTTCATTGCGTTGGGCGAAGCGCAGTAAGGATGCACACGGTGATAATCCTAATGCGTTGTTTGGCATCGTGCAGGGAGGCATGTATGCAGATTTGCGTGAAGAGTCATTGAAAGGTTTGTTAGACATTGGTTTTGATGGCTATGCGTTAGGTGGGTTATCCGTTGGTGAATCGAAAGATGAGATGCATTTTATTCTGGATAATACTACGCCGCTTTTGCCAACCGATAAGCCGCGCTATGTCATGGGAGTCGGTAAGCCGGAAGATCTGGTTGAGGCGGTGAAGCGGGGTGTCGATATGTTTGATTGCGTAATGCCCACAAGAAATGCACGCAATGGTCATTTATTCGTCGAACAAGGGGTAATAAAAATCCGCAATAAAAAATATGAGCGCGATACTAAACCGCTAGATGAAAACTGCTTGTGTTATACCTGTCAGAATTATTCGCGCAGTTATCTACGCTATTTAGATAAAGCAGGTGAAATATTAGGCAGTCGATTGAATACTGTTCACAACTTGCACTACTACCAATCAATTATGCGACAAATGCGTGAAGCAATTGAACAAAATCGCTTCGATGAATTTGTGAAAGAATTTTATGCCAAGCGCTCGCAATCGGCACAGGATATGTAATAATGTGCGACTTTAATTTTGGCGGGGTTTGTGTTTGGTCTGATTTGACTACTGGTCAAAGGCTAAACATCTACTTTATATAAAGGTAGCGACTTGTGTCGCCACCAAATTAGTAACTAATAAGGATTGAAACAATGGGCTTTTTCATCTCTGATGCAATGGCTGAAGGCGGAGCAGCTGCGGCTGATCCAGGATTATTGGGTTTTCTCCCTTTAATCATTATTTTCGTCATTTTTTATTTTTTAATCATTCGTCCGCAAGTAAAGCGAGCGAAAGATCATAAAAAGTTAACAGAAGCTGTTGCAAAAGGTGATGAAGTGATCACTGGTGGTGGTTTATTAGGTAAAGTTTCAGATGTAAACGATAACTTCGTTACATTGGAAATTGCTGAAGGTGTTGAAGTGAAAATACAACGCCAATCTGTCGCTTCTCTCGTACCTAAAGGCACCATAAAGAGCGCCTGATAATTTTCTGAGCCTAAAGATTTTTTGTGAAACTTTAGGCTTTTTCCTGTTTGTTAAATATTCAAATACCCTTTAAGGAAATGCTGGGATGATGAATCAGTATCCTTTGTGGAAATATATTCTCGTAATTCTTGTTGTGCTCGTTGGTGGTGTTTATGCGCTACCTAACCTTTTTGGTGAAGATCCTGCGATTCAGATTTCTGGAACACGAGTCATCGAAGTAAATCAAGAAACGCTTGGTCGGGTTGAGGCGATTCTTGAAAATAAAGAGATTAATTATAAAAGCATCGCATTAGATGAGCGTGGTGTTTTAGTCCGCTTTAATAACACTGATGTTCAGTTGCAGGCACAAGATGTGTTGCGTAGCTCGCTGGATAACAGATATGTTGTGGCGCTTAACCTTGCTCCTGCAACACCTGCTTTTCTGCAGTCTATTAACGCTTTACCCATGTATCTCGGTCTCGATTTACGTGGTGGCGTTCACTTCTTAATGGAAGTGGATATGAATGCAGCTATCTCCCAATCATTAGAGCGTTATAAAGGTGATTTTCGTTCTTTGTTGCGTGAAAACAAAGTTCGTTATTTAAATATCGATTTGGGTGGGAGCGTAGCAGAAAACACTGGGCGCGTTGTATTAAAATTCAAGAACGCCGGTGTTAGAGATCAAGCACAAAAGGTTTTGCGTGAAGAGTTTAATGTTCTTAAATTTAATGTGCGGGAAGATGAGAAATATAGTTATCTTGAAGCATCTCTTACCGAGGCTGAAATTACTGAAACCAAACGTTTCGCTGTTCAGCAGAATATTACTACATTACGAAATCGTGTTAATGAACTCGGTGTTGCAGAGCCGGTTATTCAACAGCAAGGTATAGATCGAATTGTTGTACAGCTTCCAGGTGTGCAAGATACTGCTCGTGCAAAAGAAATTTTGGGTGCGACGGCGACCTTGGAATTTCGTATGGTTGATGAAGAACACAGCGCACAAGCTGCTGTGAAAGGGCGTATTCCACCGGGAACGAAGCTCTATAAAGAGCGTACAGGTGAACCGATTCTTCTAAAAAATCAGGTTATGTTAACTGGTGACTATATTGTTGATGCAGCTTCAGGTATCGATCCTCAATCGGGCGGACCAAATGTCAGCATTACGCTTGATGGCAAAGGTGGGCGAATTTTTAATAACGCGACCAAAGACAACGTTGGTAAATTGATGTCGGTAGTTTTTATCGAACTCAAAACTGACAAAAAGATTGTTGATGGTAAGGAAATAAAAGTTAAGCGCAAAGTTGAAGAGGTTATCAACGTCGCGCGAATTCGTGAGCGTTTGAGTAAACGTTTTCAGATTTCGGGACTGGATAGTACTGAGGAAGCGCGTGATTTAGCATTGCTACTCCGTGCTGGTGCGTTGGCTGCGCCTATTGATATTGTAGAAGAGCGAACTGTTGGCCCAAGCCTTGGACAGGATAATATCGATCAAGGTTTTGCTTCGGTAATCATTGGTTTTACCTTAGTGCTATTCTGCATGGCGTTCTACTACAGAGGCTTTGGGCTAGTTGCCAATGTTGCACTTGCTGTAAACTTGGTCTTGATCGTCGCGGTGCTTTCACTCATGCAAGCCACATTAACTTTGCCCGGTATTGCGGGGATTGTATTAACCGTTGGTATGGCAGTCGATGCAAATGTTCTTATCTTTGAAAGAGTTCGGGAAGAGCTGAGGAATGGTCTCAAACCCCAATCCGCAATCGACTCGGGTTATGGTAAAGCGATTATCACCATTGCTGATGCGAATGTTACAACGCTGATTGCAGCGGTAATTCTCTTTGCTATAGGGACTGGGCCAATTAAGGGGTTCGCTATTACTCTTTCAATCGGTATTCTAACTTCAATGTTCACTGCGATAATGGGTACACGAGCGGTTGTTAACCTTGTGTATGGAAAACGCAAAGTGTCTAAATTGTCTATATAGAGAGCCAACGAACATGCAAATGTTTTCAAAAACCCCAACTATTCCGTTCATGGAACTGAAGAAAAAGGCGTTGATAGCTTCTGGTGTTATCTTGCTTATTTGTCTTGCTGCTATTGCCGGTCGTGGATTGAATCTTGGCATCGATTTTACTGGTGGTACGTTAATTGAGGTTGGGTATCAATCAGCCCCCGATCTAAATAATGTACGTAGCGAATTGGAAGAGAATGGTTTTAGTGATGCTGTTGTTCAACACTTTGGTACGGTAAAAGATGTATTGGTCCGCATTGCACCACGAGAAGGGGTTAGCAATACTGATTTAAGTAACCAGATGTTGACCATTTTGCAGAAGACTTCTCCCGATGGTGTCGAAATGCGGCGGATTGAGTTTGTCGGGCCGCAAATTGGTGATGAGCTTGTTGAGAAAGGCGGTATGGCTATGCTTATCGCGCTTGGCTGTATCTTGATCTATGTAGCGTTACGATTTGAGAAACGATTTGCTCTAGGTTCTGTTGCTGCATTGATCCACGATGTGATATTCACCATCGGTATATTTGCTATTTTTCAATTAGAGTTTGATTTAACGGTGTTGGCTGCTGTTCTTGCGGTCATCGGTTATTCACTTAACGATACCATTGTTGTATTTGATAGGGTACGGGAAAATTTTCGTATTATGCGTAAAGGAACTCCCGAAGACGTGATGAACAACTCTATTAATCAGACACTATCCAGAACGCTAATGACCTCTTTAACAACTTTGCTGGTGTTAGCCGCATTGTTTATTTTTGGTGGAGAGTTAATTCATGGTTTTGCAACTGCCTTGATTATCGGTGTTGTTGTCGGTACTTATTCATCTATCTATGTTGCATCAGCTACTGCGCTATTGCTTGGTGTTACAAAACAAGACTTGATGCCGCCGGAGAAAGAGGGGGAAGATCAAGAGTCCACCCCGATTCTTTAGTATTAAAAAAGCCGAGATACATTCTCGGCTTTTTTATGCTTGGGGTAACAGGTGGGCGTACCAGGCGGTCAGACGTTATAGCCTTAAGTTCGATATCTAAAGTTCTTTTCACGGGGATCATGCCGATTTCCAAAGTTAATTAACTCATCCCGTTTGTAAGTGCATTCAGCAGTAATTTGTCTTATTTGGCAAACTCCCGTTCCCTCTTTGTCATCAAACAAAAACTGTCCTAAATAGTAGTTGCCGTTAGCCCAGGTGAATTTCCCCTTGCCGTGGCGTAATCCATTCTTAAATTCACCGACATATTGGTTGCCGCTTTCATATTTCATAATACCTTGCCCATCAAACCGTCCTTTATGAAAATGGCCTGAATAGGTTTGTCCTGAAATAAATTCGTATACACCCTGACCCTCGAATATGCCGTTTTTAAATTGGCCGTTATAGACACCCTGATCTTTTACCGTCAGCTTTCCTTTGCCGTGAAATACGCCAAGTTGGAATTCACCTTCATATAGATCTCCATTCTGAAAATGCATGGCTCCTTTGCCATGTCTTAAATCACTTTTGAATTGCCCGTTGTATTTATCACCGTTGCGGTAGTTAAGCACACCCCTGCCATGGTAGAGACCGTTTCGAAAATGTCCTTCAAAAACATCTCCAATAGTTGTCTCTAGCTTCCCTACCCCATGAAACAGTCCGTCTTTAAATTCTCCAACATATAACATGCCATTGCGCCAGGAAAGCTCACCTTTACCGTTGAATAGACCGTTTTTCATTTCACCTTCATATACCGAGCTATCGGGGAGAATCACGTTGATTGAATCTTGCCGTGAGGAGTCTAAAGTAGCTGTTTTTTTTCCGACAAGTGAACAGGAGGCCAGCCAGGAAATCGTACATAAGAGTAATAGTCGTGTTAAAAACGGCTTTGCGTTCAATGTTTAAGTGCCTTTGATTCGATAATTTATTATTGTTATTTTTGTGAATACATCGTGAAAATGCAGCGAAAATTGGAAATCAGTTAGAATAATAATGATTTCACGGAAATGTGCAAACTCTGATGTGAATATTGGTGGATGTTAATAAGATTATTGGGGGTTATCTAGCTAAGTATTGTTGTGAGTCAACAGGAAGTGCTGTGTTAATGCGGAGCCAGTAGTCTCCTAGGTGATCAATAATGCTCGAGTAGTGTTCTTGTTCAGTTGGTTTATAGATGTAGCTATTTATTCCAGATTTGTAAGCGTTCACAATATCTAGTGGGTGTTTAGAGCAACTGAGGTAGACAATAGGAATGGCCTGAGTTGACTCTTTATTACGGATCACCCTAACTACATTTAAGCCATCTTCATCACATAAATCGATGTTGAAAATAATCAAGCTAGGAATGAGTTTGGTAGTTTGAGTTTCGTATCCGTCTCTAAATAGAAGTTCGAGCGCTTCATCATTATTTTCAACAACGTACATTTTTATATTGAGATGTCTTTTTTCAAACGATTGAGAAGCAATATCAGCAAACTTTTTATCGTTTTCGATAAGCAAAATTGATTTGTTATTAGGTTGGAGAAGGTTTTCTGGATTTGTTTGTTGAGATCCAAATTGAATTGAGACGAGTTTAAAACCCAACTCTCGGCAGCATTGAATTGCTGAATCTGATGTCTTAAATAGTCGTTGAGCGCCTTTTTTTGAAGCCAGAATCTGATTTGGGTGTTTATTGCTTTGTGGGATAAGAAAAATTTGCCACCCTTCATCATCCGTGATTTGTTTAATTACTGCTTTGTCCCAATGTCCTGCATCAAACAAAAGGCGTACATCTTTTTCATTAATATTAAAAGTCATCTATCTACTACTTAATTGGACGCTAATTATGTAAATCTAAATTCCCCTGCTACTACTAGAGGCCGTCCGAGAATAGAGAGTCTGCTCGGCAACCGCTCCTGCATTGCTCTATCTTGCATCCATACAGTCGTGCGGTAAATCCATTATAATCAAATCACTCGATGCTTCTCGGCGAATAGCTATGGTTATTAACCTCAAACGATAAAAATTTTGATCTAAAATGGCTTCTCCTCGCTATAATTCCTATTTTCGGACAGCCTCCAAGCTTTTGTCGCCTTTAGTATCAAAAATGGGGTGATTTTCGTAATCGTATCCAAAATATTGTATATGGACAATAGGGTATTGATAAATAATTTTAGAAATATTAGATGTTGCGAAATTATTTCGCCGAGTTTGGGAAACTAAAGAGGGTTTATTTAGGTTTTTTGAGTTTTAGGGTGTTTATATAGGGAATGCGTTGTGAGTAGTGTTATTAATGCATATCTGACGAACGAATTGAAGGTCTGTCGATAACTGGCGCGATGTTGTCAATTCAATTGGATAGAATCAACAAGTATGAGTTTTTTAAAGTAAACTATAAACGGAGCGTAGGGGGACTACGCTCCACATGTTTGAATCTTTTTTAGAGCAAAACATTGGCTTCGTTGATACCAATTCTTTGGCAGCAGCGAAGTGAGGCATCCGAAGTTTTGAAGATTCGCGGCGACTTACTTCGCTTTGAATGCAGCATGTTCTCGTTACCGTTTTTTGAGACTAACTTGATAGTCCAGCCAACATTTTCCTCAGCTTGCCGAATAATGATTTTTTCCAGCTCGCCGGATTCTGATAATAGTCTTGCTTCCCGTTCTTGCATAATTGGGCTTCTAGTATCCTTGATATGGGGTAATGATTTGATAATATAGCGTAAAATTTCAAAATGTTAAGTAAAACTTAGAAGAATTCTAAAAAAACTCTAAATTCAGCTTATAATTGAACGCATATCAACCAAAGCGATTACAGGTTAAACAAAAATAGGCTAAACATTAACCTCAACTAGTACTTTAGTACTAGTTTCTAAACTTACTCTGTTATGACAGAAATGTAAAGTTGAGTATCAAATAATCGTATAAGTATTTTGTAATATACTAATAAATTGAATTATGAGCTTGCGTGACTTTGTATTTTCTTGGTGCTTTTTAGTAGAAAAATGGGAAAGTTAGTGGTGATTGATTTATCAGCCGCATAAAAGTACAGGCTTATTTGTTAGAGTAGGGTTGTCTATCTGTTACGTAGTATGTTCGGTTTTTGTTCCTGCAGTCGGGCTTGTTGATGTTTCGCTTGGACTATTAATTAGAGATATTCGAGTGAAAATTCCGCAGTTATACTGTAGATAAAGACGCTGAGTTGCTTCAAGTCTCGTTTTGCATGATTTTTTACACGTTAGTTTTAGTACTTAACAATCTTAAGCATTGAGAAAAACTCAGGAATTTGTTAAATTTTAGCCCCTTCACAAAGTCACTCTTCCCCCGAGTATTATCATTAATGACAAAGTATATTTTCGTAACTGGCGGTGTAGTTTCGTCCCTGGGTAAAGGCATTGCATCAGCATCTCTGGCAGCAAACCTTGAATCACGTGGATTGAAAGTAACTCTTATTAAAATGGATCCCTATATTAATGTGGATCCTGGGACCATGAGTCCTTTTCAGCATGGTGAGGTTTATGTCACTCAGGATGGTGCTGAAACTGATCTCGATTTGGGGCATTACGAACGATTTGTTCGAACGACAATGACTCAAAAAAACAATTTCACTGCTGGTCGCATCTATGAAACGGTGATCCGCAAGGAGCGCAGAGGTGACTACCTCGGCGCAACAGTACAAGTTATCCCTCATATTTCTGATGAAATTAAGCGCAGCATGTTGGAAGGTGCGCTAGGTAGTGATGTTGCGTTAATTGAAATAGGCGGAACGGTTGGCGATATTGAGTCGTTACCTTTTCTGGAAAGTATTCGACAGCTTGGTGTTGAGTTAGGTCCTGAGCGTGTACTTTTTATGCATTTAACACTTCTACCGTATATAAAAACTGCCGGTGAATTAAAAACCAAACCGACACAGCATTCTGTGAAAGAGTTACGCAGTATCGGGATTCAGCCAGATATTTTGGTATGCCGTTCTGAACGACCTATCACTGATGAAGAGAAGCGAAAAATCGCACTCTTTACTAACGTTCAGGAAAAAGCCGTTTTTTCTGCACATGATGTTAATAATATCTATGAAATTCCTATGGTTCTCAACGAACAAGGGCTTGATGAATTGGTTGTTAATCGCTTCCAATTGGAAACAGGTGAATCGAATCTATCGGAATGGAAACATGTCGTTGATGCGATGGCTAACCCTCAAAATAATGTGACTATTGCGATGGTTGGGAAGTATATGGATTTGACTGAAGCCTATAAGTCTTTAACTGAAGCGTTGCACCATGCGGGAATTCAAACCTCTTCAAAAGTTAACATCAAATATATCGATTCAGAAGATATTGAAACTGACGGTTTATCATGTCTTAGCAATGTCGATGCGATATTGGTACCTGGTGGGTTTGGTGAACGTGGTGTTGAGGGTAAGATCAAAGCAATTCAATACGCGCGGGAAAATAAAATTCCTTATCTTGGGATCTGCTTAGGTATGCAGCTCGCTGTAGTGGAATATGCTCGTCATGTTGCTGAAATGAGTGGCGCTCATAGTACCGAGTTTGATAAAGATTCAGAGAACCCCGTTATTGGTTTGATTAAAGAGTGGGTAACTTCTCATGGTGGAATTGAGAAGCGAACTGAGGTTTCTGATTTAGGTGGCAGTATGCGTTTAGGTGCGCAGAAGTGTCGACTGGAAGAGGGATCGCTAATGCATCAACTTTATAACAGTGATGTTATTGAAGAGCGCCATCGACATCGCTACGAATTTAACAATCAATATCGCGAACCGCTGCAAGAAGCAGGATTAAAGCTATCGGGTGTTTCTGTTGATGAAAAATTAATTGAGGTGGTAGAGATTCCTGATCATCCTTGGTTCGTGGCTTGTCAGTTCCATCCCGAATTTACTTCAACTCCGAGAGATGGTCATCCGTTGTTTACCGGGTTTGTCGCTGCTGCACTTAACTATCAATCGAGTAAATAGCAATGAAATTATGTCATTTTGAAGCGGGAATCGATAAACCACTTTTTTTAATCGCTGGCCCATGTGTCATTGAGAGCGAAGCCTTAGCACTGGAAACTGCTGGGAAGTTAAAAGAGATATGTGAGGAACTCAATGTACCATTCATCTATAAATCGTCTTTTGATAAAGCTAATCGCTCTTCGTTAGATAGTTTTCGGGGCCTTGGATTAGAAGAGGGCTTGAGAATTCTTGAGAAGGTGAAGACGGAATTGCAGGTTCCGGTGATTACCGATGTGCATGAAGATACACCATTGAATGAAGTCGCAGATGTTGTCGATGTCTTGCAAACACCTGCATTCTTATGCAGACAAACCAATTTTATTCAAGAAGTTGCCAATCAAGGTTTGCCCGTCAATATCAAAAAAGGTCAATTCCTCGCACCGTGGGATATGATCAATGTGGTGAATAAAGCCAAAGCGACAGGTAACGAGCAAATTATGGTGTGCGAACGCGGCGCATCCTTCGGTTATAACAACCTGGTTTCTGATATGCGTTCACTTGCTGTCATGAGAGAGACATCATGCCCTGTTATATATGATGCCACTCACTCTGTTCAGTTACCTGGTGGCCAGGGTGGGAGCTCGGGTGGGCAACGTGAACATGTGCCTGTTTTAGCACGAGCTGCAGTTGCTGCAGGTGTGTCTGGTTTGTTTATGGAAACACATCCCGAGCCAGAAAAGGCCTTGAGTGATGGCCCTAACGCCTGGCCAATGCATTTGATGAAAGAATTATTAGAGACGTTATTGGAAATTGACCAAGTTATTAAAAGTAAACCTTTCCCTGAGAGTCAATTTCTTAGATAATGCGCCTCGAAAATTGAAAGAATGATTAATTAATAGGCGACTCAATACAGAAGGGCAGATCGATTTTCAGCTAAGTGCTTTTCTGCAAGAAAAATTGGGTCCAAGACAGAAAAAAGAAATGGAGCAAAGATGCCAAAAATTGCTGATATACGTGCAAGAGAAGTTATTGATTCACGCGGAAATCCTACAGTAGAAGCGGACGTAATTCTGGATAGTGGAACACGCGGAAGTGCCATGGTGCCTTCTGGTGCGTCAACTGGTTCAAGAGAAGCAGTTGAGTTACGTGATGATGATGCAAAACGCTATGGTGGAAAAGGTGTATTAAAAGCCGTTGAAAATGTAAACACTACCATTAAAGATGCGTTAGTAGGAATGGATGCAACTGCACAATCTATCATCGATCAAAAAATGATTGATCTTGATGGAACAGAAAATAAAGGCAACTTAGGTGCAAATGCAATCTTAGCTGTTTCACTGGCTGTGGCAAAAGCAGCGAGCAAAGATGCAGGAATGCCGCTTTATCGTTATTTAGGTGGTGAACACGATACACTTCTTCCAACACCAATGATGAATATCATCAACGGTGGTGAGCACGCAGACAACAATATTGACGTGCAAGAGTTCATGATTATGCCAGTCGGCGCACCAAATATTGGTGAAGCTATTCGTTACGGCGCAGAAGTTTTTCACGCACTGAAAAAAGTATTGGCTTCAAAAGGTTTAAATACAGCCGTTGGTGATGAAGGTGGTTTCGCACCAAACTTGGGGTCAAACGAAGAAGCGATTCAAGTCATTCTTGAAAGTATCGAAAAAGCGGGATACAAAGCGGGCGAAGATATCGTATTGGCTATCGATGCAGCAAGTTCTGAATTTTATCGAGATGGAAAATACCATCTTGAATCAGAGGGCAAATCATTAACAAGTGAAGAGTTTGTTGATTACCTAGCTAACTGGGTCGACAAATATCCGATCGTTTCTATTGAAGATGGTATGGACGAAGGCGACTGGGACGGTTGGGCTAAATTGACTGAGCGTTTAGGAAGCAAAATTCAGTTGGTTGGTGATGATTTATTCGTAACAAATTCAAAAATCTTGAAAGAAGGTATCGATAAATCTATCGGTAACTCAATTCTGATTAAGGTTAACCAAATTGGTACATTGACAGAAACTTTGGCTGCGGTAGATATGGCTAAAGCGGCTAACTATACTGCAGTTATGTCTCATCGTTCAGGTGAAACCGAAGATACAACAATTGCTGATTTAGCCGTTGCAACATCTTGCGGTCAAATCAAAACTGGCTCATTGTCACGTTCTGATCGTTTGGCAAAATATAATCAGTTGATTCGAATTGATGAAGAGCTGGGTGATTCAGCAAAATACGCAGGTAAAGACGCGTTTTACAATTTGAAGTAATTCTGTTTTGATAGTCCGGGTACGTCTAATCGTCGTATCTGGATTATCTTTCAACACCTCGCGACGATAGCTTTGAAATAGGGAAATTGTATGCGCTGGTTAATCCTCTTATTATCAACTCTGTTAATCCTCTTACAAATTCCTCTCTGGTTTAGCGATAATAGTCTTCGCGACGTTTGGCGGCTTCAGGCAAAGATTGATACGCAAACTTTTGAAAATGATGCGCTGATGGAGCGAAACCGCCTGTTAGAAGCCGAGGTGGCAAATCTAAAAAAAGGTCTTGATGTTGTGGAAGAAAAAGCCCGCACAGAATTGGGGTTGATCAAAGAAGGCGAGACTTATTTTCAAGTGATTGAGCCAAATTAGATTCAGCTGTTGACCGCAAAAAAATAAGCTAAGTTATGAAAATAGAACAACTACTCCGCCTAAATACAATCAGCAAATCGGTGAGTCGCTGCAACCCATATTGTATGTTCTTCTGTACTGCCTTGCTATATGGAATATTCTCCAAAGAGAGCAACTATTTGGCTCATATTTTATTACGCAATTCGGCACAAAATGACACGCGTTACGGGCTGTTCAACTGCGGAGTTTAGAATTATGGACTCAATGAAATCAAAGTTATGGGTAGTGATTCCCGCTGCCGGCGTTGGCAAGCGAATGAAAGTCAATCACCCTAAGCAATATTTGCAGCTCCAGGATAAAACTGTTCTCGAATTGAGTGTCTCGCGTTTTTTGTCGAATGCCGATGTTGTTGGAATTGTTGTCGTTATTTCAAAAGGTGATGAGTATTGGCAGGATGTGCAAAATCATTTTAATCAGCAAGGAGTAACTCTCCACATTGCGGAAGGTGGTAAAGAGCGCTGCCATTCGGTTTTGAATGGTTTGCGATATTTGCAGGATATGGCAAACGCAAATGATTGGGTAATGGTGCACGATGCGGCGCGCCCTTGCCTTCACACTAGCGACATTCAGTTGTTAATCGACAAATTATGGAACCACTCTGCTGGCGGCTTGTTAGGTTTGCCGGTCGCCGATACGCTGAAATTATCTGGGGATAATTTGCGCGTAAAGAGAACCGTGGATCGTTCTGGATTATGGCGGGCATTAACACCGCAGATGTTTCGCTATAAAAAATTGTTAGATGCACTAGAGCGTGTTATCGATCGACCTGAGTTAATTACCGATGAGGCATCTGCTATGGAGCTATCGGGTTATGAGCCAGTGATGGTTGAGGGGAGGTGGGATAATATCAAAATTACTCATCCCCAAGATTTAACCCAGGCGAGAATTATCTTAGAGGCGCAGCAACAATGAGAATTGGACAAGGGTATGACGTTCATGCGTTTGCAGAAAATCGCAAGTTAATCTTAGGTGGAGTAGAAATTCCACACGATAAAGGATTGGCGGGGCACTCCGATGCAGATGTGTTGATTCACGCTTGTTGCGATGCGATTCTTGGCGCGTTGGCGCTCGGCGATATTGGAAAGCACTTTCCCGATACCAGTGCAGATTTTGAAAATATCGATAGTCGGATATTATTGAGACATGTTATCGCTTTAATAAAAGATAAGGGTTATAAGATCTCAAATCTTGATTCAACTGTCATTGCGCAGCGTCCCAAATTAGCGTCTCATATAGATGCTATGCGAAAAAATCTTGCAGAAGATATGGGCATATCGTTGGATCAAATTAGCGTTAAAGCAACAACAACTGAAAAATTAGGTTTTGAAGGACGTTGCGAAGGTATCGCATCGCAAGCAGTCGTTTTACTTGCTCCTGTTTAATTCGAGAGTGTAGCGTTGTTTGAAGTTGTCGCCCAGATGGGCGTAATTATATTGTTCGGCGTGGTTTGGCGCGTATTAAAACCTGGTGGATTGGACCCACAAGTTTTGCGAAAAGCGCTAACTGACACGGTCTATTTTTTATTGCTCCCTGCACTCGTTCTCTCTATTTTGTGGAGGACCGAACTCAGTATTGATTCATTTCGAATCGTTATTCTCGCAATTGTTGGTGTATTTGCAGGGTTTTTCGTCGGCAAGCTAATTTGTCGATGGACTAATATGCCTTCGGCAACTGCGGGGGCTGCAATCCTCGCCGCGGCTTTTCCTAATGCAACTTATCTTGGATTGCCTGTATTAGAGACCACGCTTGGTAGTTGGGCGTCGGGTGTTGCTATTCAATACGACCTTTTCGCTTGTACTCCTCTGCTTTTTAGTTTGGGAATAATGGTCGCTATTAAATATGGTAGCGGGGAAGGTGAAGGCTTATCCATCGCTTCCATTTTTAAAATCCCCGCTGTAATTGCAGCGATTGTCGCGGTAATGTTTAATTTAAATGGCATAGAGCAGCCTCAGTTCGTTTTTAATTTACTATCAACCTTAGATACAGGGGTTGTGCCACTTATGCTATTTTCACTGGGGCTAAGTTTGCAATGGCGACAAGGGGAGTGGAAGCGTTTACCGCTAATCGTTCCTGTGGTGCTTATCCAGTTGGTGATAATGCCCGCTGTCGTTTTAGCGCTTAACTATTTTGTTGGGCTGGATGGTCAATTACTTACGGCGGTAGTCATAGAAGCGGCTATGCCTAGCATGGTAATTGGGTTGGTTTTGTGTGATCGTTTTAAGCTGGATAGTTCTTTTTATGCGACGGCGGTTACCACCTCAACAGCGCTAAGTCTGATTTCTTTACCTTTATGGTTTTCATATCTTGATGGGTTTGAGCCGGTATTTTTTTAGCGGAGCTCTGAATAAGTTAGATGACTTGTTCAGAGGTTTCTTGGTTTATTGCTCTTCTTTTGTTTGTACGTTGGGTAATACATGTGTTGGGTAGCCATCTAGACTAATGCTATTTTTCTCTTTCCAATATGATTTTAGGGCATCTTCATTTTTCTGTTTTGCCCACTTTTCTAGTGTATCCCTCTCAGTAATTGATTCCGCTAAAGGAACTGCAAAACCACAAGATGTTTGGACTGACTCAATATCGATAGTAATGATCTGGCGTGCACCAGGATAATCTTTAAACTTCGATATCCAACTCTTCCACTCTTCCTGGTATGGCGTTATCACTCGGCCTTTACCATACAATCGTAATATCATCGGTGTTTTGTCGAAGCTGCAAAACATGATGGTTATGCGAGGATTAATCGCTAAATGGGTTGCCGTTTCGTTTCCACTACCAGTTAAATTTAGAAAGGCAGCTGAATTTTTGTCGCTTACCGAGAACGTTTCCATGCCTTTTGGCGAAAGATTGATCCTACCCTCGTCAGGCGCGGTGGATACGAAGAATATCTTTTGAATTTCAATGAATTTGATTAGTTTGTCGTCAAGTTCAGTGTAAAGCTTTCCCATAATGCTATTCTTTAATCGATCCCGTGTTCGCATCTTATCTCAACCATGGTTTAGTTTATAGCGCTATTTCTTGGGCGAAAAACGCTCAATTTGTTCGCTGATTAGTTAAAAGTGTATTCGCTACCGATTCACGTTATTATTAACTTTTCGACTGTTGTGAGATCAGTTGGACGTAATAAAAATTTAAACTATTCCGATCTAGAAAATAAAAAGAATGAAAAAAGACAAGTTTTCGCAAGTAGAAGAGTTTTTAAAGAAGAATCAAATTCAAGAAGCATTACGACTTTGCAAAAGCATATGTAGAAAAGAGAGAAATCATTTTGATGCTTGGGCGACGTTAGGGATGCTTTGTGGGCAGCTTGGTAATTACTCCGATGCTGAAAACAGTTTTTCTCATCTTGTTCGTATAAAGCCAAAATTTTCTAATGGCTATTTCAATTTGGCAAAAGCTCAGGAGGCAATGGCTAAGTGGGAAGAGGCGGAAAAGAACTATGAATCGGCAATAGAATTGAACCCCCATTTTGCTCAAGCCTACAATAGCTTGAGTGCAATCAAAGTTAATCTTGATAAATTGGATGAAGCGGAAGCTTGTTTGTTGAAAGCAATTGAAATTAACCCTGCTTATCCTATTCCGTATCGCAATATTGGCGTGTTGCACCAACGACAAAACCGTTTGGAGGATGCTGAGAAAGCGTACCTTAAAGCATTAGAGTTAAAGCCTGATTTCCTAAATGCTGCTAGTGCATTGGCGGATATTATGCTGAAGACATCACGTAATGATGAGGCTAAGAACTATCTATTTTATGCGCTAAAAATACAACCTGATAATCCAGCGTTACATACCAATCTTGCAAATTATTATATGACAAACTCGCAGCTGGAAGAAGCCGATAAGCATTTCAATATTGCGTTAAGCAAACAGCCTGATTATTTTTTTGCGTTATCTGGCCTCGGATTGACAATGCAGAAAGTTGGTGATTATGAAAGTGCGGAAAAGCTTTATCAGCAGGCATTGGGGCAGCAGCCGGATGATTATAATTTATTAAATAACTTTGCTTTGGTTCAAATAGCGAAAGGGAATTGCTTTCGGGCAAAAGAAATTTTTGAGCGGATCATTAAAAATTACGATGATATTGATACCGGTATTTATGAAAGTTACGCAACAGCGTTATTTGATTCGGGGGAAATAGTAAAAGCGGAGCAGCAGCTGAATAAAGCGCTGGATATGGAGCCGGAAAACTCAGGGGTTCATGTCAAGTTGGGGAATGTTTTAAAATCGCAAGGTAAGATCAAGGAAGCTGATCAAGTATTAAAAAAAGCATTGGAGCTGAATCCTGATGACATTGAGGTTATGAATCCTCGATTAATTACAATGAGTTTGCACAACATTTATTCTCGGGAAGAAAAATTTTTCGCGCACTTGGAGTGGGGAACAACGCTAGAGAGCAAATACTTTGCTAACATTAAATTTAACAATGTACGAAATAAAGAGCGAAAACTGCGCATTGCTTACATTTCTTCGGATTTTCAAAATAACTCACTCTCATTCTGTGTTGTTCCAATAGTCCTGAATACTGATAGAGAAAAATACGAGGTTTATTTTTATTCGGATCTCTCTTCGCCAAGCGAAACCACCAAGAAAATTAAAGAGAGTGTTGATCATTGGCGACCATGCAATGGTATTGAAAATAGCGATGTTTCAACCATGATCTTAAAGGATGGCATCGATATTTTAGTTGATCTATCTGATCATGCACTCAATAGCCGCATTGAGTTATTTGCTAAACGAGTTGCACCGGTTCAGGTTTCATATTTGGGATATCCAAATACCTCAGGATTAATTTTAATTGATTATCTATTAAGCGATGAGTTGTGTGATCCTACGCTTGAATCAGATCAATTTTATACGGAAACTCTAGTACGAATTCCAGATTCGTTTTCTTGTTATGAGCCACCTCCTATCTCTGTTGAAATAGGTGAATTGCCTTCCATTGAAAATAAAGTTATTACGTTTGCTAGCTTTAGCGATCTATCAAAGATTAACGAAGATGTTATCGAATTATGGTGTCGAGTACTATACTCTGTCCCTGACTCTAAAATGTTGATTGAATGTTTTGCGCTGAAGGATAAGGCCGTAGTTGAAAATGTTGCTCGGTGTTTTCATTCTTATGGCATCGTATCAGAGCGGCTAATACTTCGAGGTGCTAGTGATTTTTCTGGGTATCTAAATAGCCACAATCAAGTGGATATTGTTCTAGACCCTTTTCCTTGGGGGGAGCATGTCAAAACCTATCATAGTTTGTGGATGGGAGTGCCGGTAATTACTTTGGTTGGTGAAGGGCAGGCGTCGCGCAGAAGTTATAGCATATTGCAAAATCTGGGGCTTTCAGAGTGCATTGCGTTTGATAAGGACGAATATGTAGAAAAAGCCGTTAGCTTAGCGGGTAATTTAGTATGGCTTGAAGAGATGCGGAAATTTTTGCGGGAAGAGCTATTAGGATCACAAATATGTAACGGTCGAAATTTCACCAATAAGCTAGAAGAGCAGTATTCAAAGATGTGGAATAAATGGTGTGATGAGCAGGATGAGCTTGAGAAGATAAGCGAGCAGGTAGAAAGTTAATCCTAGATTAATCAGTTGAGCCACAATTTATAGCGCTATCATTTGATTTACTTAGCTATATGAAAAGTGTTTGATTCACCAACCAGGTGAACGCAAAACTTTTCATTACGCTAATCAAACCAACTGCTTGCACTCTAAACGTGCGGCCAACTGATTATTCTAGGTTAATTTGTCGAACGATTGCAGATTTGTAAAATGGAGAGAAGAAAACTTCTCTCCATTGGATGTCACGGAGTGCGTACTCCGTTGACGAGATACAACTGATTAATCAGTGTACCGTTGAAAAGCTAAAGTGCAGTTTGTACCACCAAAACCAAAACTATTTGACATTACAACATCTAAATTCACATTGTCTTGCCGAGTTGAAGCTATTGGGTAGCCGGTAGCTTGTTCATCTAATTCGGTAATGTTTGCTGAAGCGGAGATGAAATTATTCTCCTGCATAATTAAGGTGTAGATGGATTCATTGACGCCTGCAGCACCTAATGCATGACCAGTTAAAGATTTTGTTGATGTGACAGTAGGAATGTTGTCACCAAAAACTTTGCGCAATGCTTCCAGCTCTTTCATGTCGCCAACTGGTGTGCTGGTGCCGTGTGCGTTAATGTAATCAACAGGCTTGGTTACATTTTGTAATGCGAGTTGCATGCATCTAACAGCACCGTCGCCCGATGGTTGAACCATGTCATAACCGTCAGAAGTGGCACCGTAACCAATAAGTTCAGCATAAATTTTAGCGCCGCGTTTTTTCGCATGCTCAAGTTCTTCAAGAATTAGAATGCCGCCGCCGCCAGCAATCACAAAACCATCGCGGTTAGCATCAAATGGGCGAGAAGCCGTTTCTGGGGCATCATTATATTTGGATGACATAGCACCCATGCCGTCAAACAGGACTGATTGAGTCCAATGTAATTCTTCTGCGCCGCCGGCAAACATGACATCTTGTTTGCCCATTTGGATGAGTTCGTAAGCGTTACCGATACAGTGAGCGCTTGTTGAACAGGCTGAGCTGATTGAATAGCTTAAGCCTTTAACCTTATAAGCAGTGGAAAGAATAGCGGATGTTGTGCTTCCCATGGTTTTTGTCACCATGTAAGGCCCAACACGACGAATGCCTTTTTCGCGCATTGTGTCTGCCGCAAGAACAGTATTTGCGGTAGATGCGCCACCTGAACCTGTTACCAAACCGGTACGGACACTTGAAACAATATCTTCCGGTAAGCTAGCGTCGGCGATCGCTTCGCGCATTGCGAGATACGCGTATGCAGCTGCGTCGCCCATAAAACGGTATAGCTTGCGATCAATTAACTCTTTCGGGTTGATTTTAACGGGTGCGCTAACTTGGCTGCGAAAACCCATTTCAGCATATGTTTCGTCAAATGAAATCCCTGATGTGCCTTCAAATAGCGCGTTTTTAACTTCTTCTTTATTATTTCCAATGCTGGAAAGAATGCCAATTCCTGTAATTACAACCCGTTTCAATTTGCTTACCTTTAAAATTTCTCTGTATTTGTAAATAGACCAACGCGTAAATTGTTTGCTACATATATTTCTTTACCATCCACTTCCATGCGGGCGTCAGCAATTCCCATAAACAGCTTACGCATAATAACGCGTTTTAAGTCGATGTGGTATCTTACAAGTTTACAATCGGGTGTTACTTGACCTGTAAATTTCACTTCACCCGCACCGAGTGCACGACCTCGCCCTGGGCCGCCTCTCCAACCTAGATAAAATCCCACTAATTGCCACATTGCATCTAATCCTAAACAACCTGGCATCACCGGATCATTTTTGAAATGGCAATCAAAAAACCATAAGTCAGGTTTGATATCCAATTCGGCGATAATCTGCCCTTTGCCGTGTGTGCCACCATTTTCGGTAATGGTTGTAATTCGATCAATCATCAACATTGGTGGAAGTGGCAGCTGAGCATTGCCTGGGCCAAATAGATCACCCTTGCCACACTCGATGAGTTCTTCGTAACTATAACTGTTCTTTGGGTTCATTCTCTTCTCAAATTCATATTTCAGCGCTTAGTCCACATTCTCTCAGAGTTTTTATCTTCTCGCTTACTCTTCGTTTACGTAACGAGCATTCACTCGAACAAAAAACGATTGCAGAAACAAACTTTGTTACCACAATTTTGCGTGTCTGTGAGAAAAGCGGGATGGAACTCCGCTAACAAGAGTGCAAAACGGCATAAACTACCACAATATGACAAGGATTTTAATGGCTAAACAGAAATTGATAATAGATTTTACATTATTAATAGGTAGTCGGTATTGCAATTGCTAGGTTTTAGTTGATAAGTGCTTGATTTAATGCGCCTGCGATTGCGTTATACTCTGTAAAAGGAAATTCCTTTGTACGAGCCACGCATGTGCTGTATGAAAGATAAACAATCGTTGCGTGAAGGATACACAAACTTGTAGCTACGCCTTATGGATAAGATGAAACAGAATAAAAATTTAGAGACTTTGTGGGCTGAGTCCACATTGACTGGAGCCAGTGCTGATTTTATTGAAGCGCTCTATGAAGATTATATCGACAATCCTCAATCTGTTGATCAGGAATGGCGAGATTATTTTGATCGATTGCAAAACAATCAATCCGCAACAGTAGCTGAAGCAAACCACACAGAAGTTAGAGACGCTTTTCGCCAGCTAAAATCACGGCCGTGTAGTTCCGATAGTGCAGATGTTGCGCATTTTAAAAAACAGGTTGGCGTTCAAAATTTAATTCATGCTTACCGTTTTGGCGGGCATCAAAAAGCAGACTTTGATCCGTTATCTCAACGTAACGAAATTCCTGTTTCTTCGTTACAGCTTGATAAATATCATTTGAGTAAATCCGATTTGGGGACAGAGTTCTATACTGGTGATTTGTATGGTCCCGATAAAGCAACACTGGCAGAAATTATTGCCACACTAGAGCAGACCTATTGCGGAAAAATTGGTTCTGAATTCTTGCATAGCACGGTGATGGCGGAACGGGCATGGATTCAAGAGCGTTTGGAAAGATATCGTTGCAGCCCCGATTACCCCACCGAATTACGTAAAAAATTGCTGCGTAATACTACAGCTGCGGAAGCATTAGAGCGTTATTTGCACAGTAAATATGTAGGGCAAAAACGTTTCTCGCTTGAAGGTGCCGATGGTTTAATCCCAATGCTGGATGAATGTGTGCAACGCGCAGGAAGCCGAGGAACCAAAGAAATCGTTATTGGTATGGCGCATCGCGGTCGTTTGAATGTGCTGGTAAATGTAATGGGTAAAACACCTGAGATGTTGTTTCAGGAGTTTGAAGGCAAACATGAGCACAGTCATGAAAATACTGGCGATGTGAAATACCATATGGGGTTCTCAAGTAATGTGGAAACTGATGGCGGAATTGTTCACATTGCATTAGCTTTTAATCCTTCTCACCTGGAAATTGTTGGGCCGGTTGTTGAAGGTTCTGTGCGTGCGCGACAAGAGCGTCGTGGCGATGCTAAAGGTGATGAAGTTATTCCTATCATCATTCATGGTGATGCGGCTTTTGCCGGACAAGGTGTGGTGATGGAGACGTTTAATATGTCTCAATCACGAGGCTATTCCACCAAAGGTACTGTGCACATAGTCATTAATAATCAAATCGGTTTTACAACAAGCAATCAGAAAGATGCGCGTTCAACCATGTATTGCACCGACGTCGCTAAGATGGTTAATGCACCAATTTTTCATGTAAACGGCGATGACCCAGAAGCGATCTGTTTTGCTACCCGCTTAGCGATGGACTATCGTTTGAAATTTAATAAAGATGTGGTCATTGATTTAGTCTGCTACCGAAAACATGGTCATAGCGAAGCGGACGAGCCGTTAGCTACTCAACCAATGATGTATCACATCATTAAAAAGAAAAAAACGCCTAGAGCTATCTACGCGAAAAAGCTGATTGAAATGGGCGTGATCAACGAAGTTGATGAAAAAGCACTATTAGTTAATTACCGTGCGCAACTCGACGCGGGTAAAACGGTGCTTGATAATCTCATTCCCGATGAAATTGCCAAATATAAATTCAAACATGATTGGGACCCTTATCTGGAAAAATTGTGCGACATCACTTATGACACCAAAGTGGATAGCAAAACACTGCAAGCATTGGCGGAACGTATCAACGTGATGCCAGAAAACTTCAAACTCCACTTTAGTGTTAACAAGATTTTCGAAAACCGCAAAAAAATGGTTGCAGGTGAGTTACCGTTGGATTGGGGGTGTGCAGAGACGTTAGCTTACGCCTCGTTAATTAATGACGACTTTCATGTGAGATTATCGGGGCAAGATGCAGGGCGCGGCACTTTTTTCCATCGTCATGCTGTGGTGTGGAATCAGGAGAGTGGCGATAGTTATGTGCCGTTAAGAAATATCGAAAACGAAAAAGCGAAATTCCTGGTTATCAATTCTCTGTTATCCGAAGAAGCAGTTCTCGCGTTTGAATACGGGTATGCAACAACAGAAGCAAATACACTAACTATTTGGGAAGCGCAATTCGGTGACTTTGCGAATAATGCGCAGGTGGTGATTGATCAGTTTATTTCCGCTGGTGAGCAAAAGTGGAATCGCCTATGTGGTTTGGTCATGCTATTACCTCACGGTTTTGAAGGGCAGGGGCCGGAGCATTCATCCGCGAGATTAGAGCGGTATTTACAACTTTGCGCGCAAAATAATATGCAGGTTTGTGTGCCGACAACTCCAGCACAAATTTTCCACTTGTTACGTCGACAAATGATCATGAAATGTCGTAAGCCACTTATCGTGATGACGCCGAAAAGTTTGTTGCGACACAAATTGGCCACCAGTGATATCAGCGAATTAACCGATGGTGAATTCCACCCTGTCATTCCGGAAATTGATGAGCTGGATGATGATAAAGTGACACGCGTGGTGATGTGCCATGGTAAGGTTTATTATGATTTGCTCGATAAACGTCGAGAGTATGAATTAAATCATGTTGCGATCATTCGCATGGAGCAGGTATATCCCTTTCCAACCGCAAAAATGAAAGTGGAATTGGCGCGTTATAAAAACGCAAAAGATTTTTATTGGTGTCAGGAAGAACCGCGAAACCAAGGTTCTTGGTTTACTAGCCAGCATCATGTGAGACAAATTATTGGGGATCGAGGCTATCTTGAATATGCAGGCCGACCATTTCTTGCCGCTCCTGCAGTAGGGCATCCCGCATTACATGCATTGCAGTTGAAAGAGTTTATAAGTGAAGCATTAGGTTATACTGAGAAGGATTAAAAAGGAATTTTGTTATGACCACTGAAGTAAAAACACCTGCTTTTCCTGAATCCGTAGCGGATGGGACAATTGTCGCTTGGCATAAACAAGTTGGTGACCCCATTGAAGCAGAAGAAGTCATTGCGGATGTGGAGACGGATAAGGTCGTTTTTGAAATTCCAGCACCTTGTAGTGGTGTCGTCACCGAAATTATCGAGCCAGAAGGAACGGTTGTTCTAGCGCAGCAATTGATTGCAAAAATTGATGAAACAGCATCTGTTGCGCCAAAGCCTGCGCCGTCAGTGGTTGAAGCGAAAGAGGAACCGACTCCCTCGGCAGCTATAGCATCAGTTCCGTCGACTAGTGATGTGAAAGCGAATCCTGCCGCGAAGAAAATGGCACAAGAAAAAGGTGTTAATCTTGATCAGGTGCAAGGTAGTGGCAAAGGAGGTCGCATTCTGAAAGAAGATGTTGCCAATGCTAATGCAAACGGAGGCACTTCGATTTCAGTTGCTGCTGGCGAACGCATAGAAAAACGTGTTCCCATGACGCGTTTACGAATGAGAATCGCTGAACGCTTGGTCGATGCGCAACATACCGCAGCTATGTTAACTACGTTTAACGAAATTAACATGAAGCCAGTCATGGATATTCGCACCAAATATAAAGACCAGTTTGAAAAAGTGCATGACAGTAAATTGGGTTTCATGTCATTTTTTGTTAAAGCTGCGACTGAAGCGTTGAAAAAATTCCCTGAAATAAATGCATCAATTGATGGTGATGATATCGTTTATCATGGATTTTTTGATGTCGGAATCGCTGTTAGCTCACCGCGTGGTTTGGTTGTTCCGGTACTGCGCGATGTTGATCAGATGAATTTGGCGGAGATTGAAACAGCTATTCGTGGCTATGGTCAAAAAGCGCGCGATAACAAATTGGGTATCGATGAAATTACGGGTGGCACATTCTCGATTACTAATGGTGGTGTTTTTGGTTCAATGTTATCTACACCGATTATTAATCCGCCACAAAGTGCTATCCTAGGAATGCACAATATTGTTGAGCGTCCAGTGGTGGAAAATGGCGAGATAGTAATTCGTCCAATTATGTATGTCGCATTGACTTATGATCACCGTATTGTGGATGGTCGCGAAGCGGTGCAGTTTTTGGTGTCAATCAAGAATAGTTTGGAAGATCCAGTAAGAATGCTTTTGGATGTTTAGAGAAGGAATTCTAAGATAATGGCAAAAGAATTTGATGTCTGTGTTATTGGTGCGGGGCCGGGTGGTTATGTCGCAGCAATTCGTGCCGCTCAATTGGGCTTAAAAACCGTCTGCATTGATGATTGGACTGATTCAACAGATAAAGCATCCCCTGGAGGCACGTGTCTAAATGTAGGTTGTATTCCTTCAAAAGCGATGATCGAATCTTCCGAGTTGTTTGAAAAAACATCTCATCACCTTGCTGAACATGGCATTAAAGTTAGCGACGTGAAGTTAGACTTGAAGAAAATGTTAGCGCGAAAAGATCAAGTCGTGAAGGATCTTACCTCCGGTGTTTCTGCGCTATTCATGGCAAATAAGATTACATTTCTTCATGGTCGAGGAACACTTAAAGCAAACAAAGTTGTCGATGTTGTACTTAAAGATGGTAATAACGAAACCATTAATGCGAAAAATGTCATCATCTCAACGGGCTCCTCTCCGTCAGAATTACCTGTGGCTCCCTATGATCACGAAAATATTGTAGATTCCACTGGTGCTTTATCTTTCCCTCGTGTGCCTAAAAAACTTGGTGTGATTGGCTGTGGTGTTATCGCTTTGGAATTGGGTAGTGTGTGGCGACGTTTGGGTTCAGATGTGACCATGTTTAAATCGCGTCCAATCTTTTTGCCAGAAGCTGATGCGCAAGTGAGTGCCGAAGCCTTAAAGCAGTTTACTGAGCAGGGTTTGTCGTTTTCCATGGGTGTCAAAATCACCGCTTGTACAGTAAAGAATAAAAAAGTTACTTTGGAATATACTGATCCAGAGGGCAATGAGCAGAAATCTGTTTTTGATAAACTCATTGTTGCAGTCGGGCGTAAGCCAAATTCAGTCGGCGTTTTAGCTGAAGATAGTGGAATCGAAACAAACGAACGTGGCTTTATTAACGTGAATGAGTTTTGTGAAACTAATGTAGCTGGCGTATATGCGGTTGGCGATATTGTGCGCGGACCAATGTTAGCGCATAAAGGTTCGGAAGAGGGCGTAGTTGTGGCGGAAAAAATTGCCGGTCATAATCCTTTGCCAATCGATTTGAATACGGTCCCTTCTGTCATTTACACTGCACCTGAGATTGCATGGGTGGGTATGTCAGAACCTGAAGCAGAAGAAGCAGGTATTAAAGTCAAAGTCGGTTCTTTTCCGTTTAATGCTAATGGTCGAGCACGTGCAATTAATGAGACCACCGGGTTTGTGAAAGTTCTTGCTAACGAGGCAACGGATCGTGTAGTAGGTGTACATATTATCGGTCCGCAAGCATCAGAGTTGGTCATGCAAGCCAAGATCGCTATAGATTTTGGTTCCAGTAGTGAAGATTTAGCCATGACAATGTTTGCTCATCCAACATTGTCCGAGACACTTCATGAAGCCGCACTGTCAGTAGATGGTCGAGCGATTCATGCGGTACAGAAAAAGAAAAGGTAATAGTGAAATTGCTTTTCATTTAAAAGCAAAAAAGGAAATTTATGAATTTACATGAATATCAAGCGAAAGCGCTTTTTAAAGAATATGGAGTTGCCACACCAATCAACGGTGTTGTAAATAGTGTTGATCAAGTTGATCCACTGCTCTCCTCATTGGAAACAGACCGCTATGTGGTAAAAGCGCAAGTCCACGCTGGTGGGCGGGGCAAAGCAGGTGGTGTAAAGGTGGTTTCTTCCAAAGAAGAAGCAAAAAAAGCTGTCGAGTCCTTGCTTGGTACAAATTTAGTGACCTTTCAAACCGACGCAAAAGGTCAACCGGTCAATCAAGTGTTAATCGAAACACCTTGCGATATTGAACGCGAACTTTATCTTGGCGCGGTGTTGGATCGTTCATTACGTCGAGTCGTTGTTATGGCGTCGACAGAAGGCGGTATGGAAATCGAAAAGGTTGCTGAAGAGACACCGGAAAAGATTTTGAAAACTGCCATTCATCCAACCGTAGGATTACAGCCGTATCAATGTCGAAAACTCGCGTTTGGTTTAGGCCTTGAAGGTGATCAAATCAAACAGTTTAGTAAAATCCTTGCTGGGTTGATGAAACTGTTTCATGAAAAAGATTTGAGCCTCATCGAAATCAATCCACTAGTTGTGACAAAACAAGGTGATCTACTTTGTTTGGATGGAAAAATTAATATTGATGATAGCGCACTCTATCGCCAACCCGCTATTGAAAAGCTAAGAGATGCAACGCAAGAAGATGAGCGAGAAGTTAAAGCCAAAGAGTGGGATCTTAACTATATAGCGCTAGATGGGGAAATCGGCTGCATGGTTAATGGCGCTGGTTTAGCTATGGCAACCATGGATCTAATTAAACTCCACGGTGGCAGCCCGGCAAATTTTTTAGATGTGGGCGGAACTGCCACCAAAGAACGAACCTCTGAAGCATTTAAAATTATTTTATCCGACAGCAACGTGAAAGCCGTGTTAGTGAATATCTTTGGCGGAATCGTACGGTGCGACATGATTGCTGAAGGCATCATCGGTGCTGTGGAAGAAGTGCATGTGGAAGTGCCTGTAGTCGTTCGGCTCGAAGGCAACAATGCGGAAAAGGGTAGAGAATTGTTGAATAATAGCGGATTATCAATTATTGCTGCCGAAGGGTTAGATCAAGCCGCTGAAAAAGTTGTCCAGTCGATAGCTTCTTCAAAAGGAGGCGCGTAACCATGAGTGTATTAGTTAACAAAAACACAAAAGTTATTTGTCAGGGATTTACCGGCAAGCAGGGCACTTTTCATTCGGAACAGGCCATTGCTTACGGAACACAAATGGTTGGTGGTGTGACGCCAGGTAAAGGCGGGCAAACACATTTAGGTTTACCTGTTTTTAACACAGTTCACGATGCAGTGGACAAAACAGGTGCAAATGCAACGGTAATCTATGTTCCTGCGCCATTTTGTAAAGATGCAATTTTAGAAGCAGCTGATGCGGGAATCGAACTTATCGTCTGTATCACCGAAGGTGTTCCTGCGATAGATATGTTGGAAGCTAAAATGGTAGTGGAAGATGCTGGTGTTCGAGTCATCGGCCCTAACTGTCCAGGAATCATCACACCCGGCGAATGTAAAATCGGAATCATGCCCGGCTCCATTCACTTGCCAGGAAAAATTGGTGTTGTCTCACGCTCAGGCACATTAACTTACGAAGCTGTGAAACAGACAACCGATTTAGGATACGGACAAAGCACCTGTATTGGTATCGGTGGTGACCCGATCCCAGGAACAACGTTTATCGATTGTTTGGCGCTTTTTGAAAACGACCCACAAACTGAAGCGATTGTGATGGTTGGTGAGATCGGTGGAACAGCAGAAGAAGAAGCAGCTGAATATATTAAAGCAAATGTGAGCAAACCTGTTGTGGCTTACATTGCTGGTGTCACTGCTCCGAAAGGGAAGCGTATGGGCCATGCAGGTGCAATTATCGCGGGTGGTAAAGGAACTGCTGCTGAAAAATTTGCAGCGCTTGAAGCTGCTGGGGTTAGTACGACAAAGTCGCCGGCAAGTTTAGGGGCGGCGTTGAAAGAGCGGATTGAATAGTTAGTAGATCAAAATATAATTGGATTTCTAGCCGTATTGACGTTTTTTATTCATCACAACTGGAAACATTTTTTCGGCTAACAAGGCATCACGCATGTAATTTTCTTGTTCGATATGAACGAGTGATAATACCGTTAGGCGGAAAAATGTACCAGCCCTTGGGGAAGTATCTGAAAATTGCCTGTTCCTGAATATGAATTAAAATCTCGCACATGTATCGTTGCAGAGGAAGAGTTTCATATAGAGTCGCCATCAGAATCTGCTCAAATCACGGGTAGTACATATGCTGTTTTACATTGCAAAGATCCTTACGCTGATATAAAAGCTGCGTACCATTGGTTACGTGGTTATATGCTGATTAGTTGGAGAACACCAGTATAAAATAAGTAATATGAAAAATACTTTACCTTCCGATGTCGCAGCAGTTTTTCGATCTTATCCTAAACCGGTCAAAGAAAAGTTGTTGATGTTGCGTCAATTGATCTACGAAGTTGCTGGATATACGGATGGGGTAGGGCAAATAGAGGAGACATTAAAGTGGGGGCAACCAAGCTATCTAACGGTTTCCCCTAAAAGCGGAACACCTATCAGGATTGATCGAGTTGGATCTGATAATGATACATATGCGTTGTATGTGCATTGTCAAACGACTTTGATTGATACATTTAAAGAGATGTATCCCGATGAATTTACTTATGAAGGGAATCGAAGTATTTTGTTTACTGTTAATGATGACATTAATGAAAATGCGCTGCGTCATTGTATTTCGTTAGCGTTGACCTATCATTTGAGAAAAGCCTAAATCGAATTATTTCTGAAAAAGACAGTACTGTGAATTCTTTGATCCTGTGCTGCTACTAGGTTTATCGTTAAACTAACGGTTAGCATGCAACTGTGTTGGATTTCTTGTTTTGATACATTCGATTGTCTGCGACTTCTAACAAATCACCGATGTTTTCCCCATCGATAGGATACATGGAGTATCCGCAACTAAACTCACATTGTATCTTTTGTCCATTATGTAGCATTGGTTTTGAGCAGTAATTTAATATATTTTCTTTGGCAATGTTAAGGCAATCAATATCAGTAATGTCTGAGAAAATTATGACAAATTCATCGCCACCTATTCTGGCGATAATGTCAGTTTGTCGTATACTGTTTGTTAAACACATGGCAAAATGCAGGAGTACTAGGTCCCCAACATTATGTCCGTGTTGATCATTGATCTCTTTGAAATTGTTTAGATCAATATAGATAACCCCAAATCTACGGCCATGGCGTTTGGATGAAAGCTGCAGTTGGTTTGCTTTTTCCAACATGCTGCGTCGATTATTCAAGTGAGTGAGGGGATCTAGAGATGACATTTCTTTATAATTGATTCGATCCAAAGAAACTGCAACTAAGTTAGCCACTGTTTCAAAATATTCACAATCAGTTGGAGAAAGTTTATTAATTCCTTCATTACCGAAACTTCCTGCGCCTAATATACCTAAAGTTTGCTCTTCGATAGTAATTAAACAGTTGATGATTGTACGATTACCCATTTGGGCTACGATTTTTTGATTTGCTCGTGGATCAAGAGAGGCCTCTTCTACATAAACAGCGCGCTCACTTGATAAGGCTTCTTCCAACATTTTGTCGCCGTCTAAACTAATTTTAGTCAATTTTTGGCGGTTAAGTTCTTCGCTCTCACTGGATATTGAGACTAATTCTAGATTATTGATATCGTTTGGGTTGCGACGATAAACCCATGTGTGACGAAAACCTAATACTCTCTCTAGCTCATTACGAGTGATTCTGAGTAGTTCATCGAATGTTGCAGCTTGATGCAGTTCTTTCGTTAAACGGCTAATTGATTTGAATAGCTCGATATTATTTTCATTGTTTTGCATCGCTTGTAGTTCTCCAGTTTCAGGCGAAACATCCATATATTTAGAGCCTTCTAATGCATTGAGTTCCTTCATGCGTAATGTTTGGCCTAGAAAAATCAGTTAATTCACAAACTCTAATACAATTACTTGATTTGCTTGGCCATATAAATAAGGTTTGAATCACTAACCAGGTGATCGCAGACTTTTTCATTCTGCAGTCGCTACTGCGTTGTCCTAGCTATGCACATTCATGTGATCGTGCTCCAATTAAACCAATTGCTAGCACTTTTTTCTCGCGACCAACTGATCTTTCTCGGTTTAATGTACCACTAAATTTGTAGAGAGGGAGAAAGTACTAAAAGAGTAGCCCCGAAAAATAAAATTAGGGAGTATGAATTTTATGTCTAGGTTGTTTTTTTATTTACATTCTAAACGTATCACCGTTTTTGTCTTGTTCTAAATTTCTTATTCGCTTGTGGTAGATACAAATCCTGTGGGGCGTTAACCCACGGGCATCGATATGCATTTGTTGTGTTTAATCTGAATGGAAAATAAACTCTATACGTAGATAAAAAATATCTTATGGTTTTTTTATTGGCGTTTGGTTTATCATTCAAAACCCTAAGTTTCTCCACTTAGGCATTGCTTATTCTAAAAACAATTAAGGTTGCGTATGCCATTACATCGGATGCTGTTATTAGCTGTGATTTCATTATTAGTTCTTGCCTGCACAAAGAGTGTTCAAGTTCCGTTTGGAAAAGATCCTGTAGCAGAGGGAATATATAGTGTTACGAGCTATAAAAAAGTTGATGGGCATTGTGATGATGCGGAGCTTGTTGAGCAGGTTCCTCGAGAAAACTATTATTTTGTGAAGAAGAAGGATTTTTTCGGGGTAACCTTCTATTCACTTTATGGTTGTAAATCACCTGAGGAATGTCGAAATAACGCCCACAAAGAGAGTGAAGGCGAGTCGTTTAGTGTTGAATTTAGTATGAGTGTTCCTGATAACGCCTCAGGTAAGAAATTTAGTGGTGAACTTGTTTCTACTGGTGTTGATAGTAATGGTATTTGTACTGATGGAAGTATAGTTAAGCAGGAATTAGAAGTGCTGAATCGATCAACGATGAATATCATTGCTAGTACTCGTAAAGCCCCTGATTACCAGTATGATCTTGGTGGATACTGTTCTACTGATGGTGTTAAAGAAGCTGCACAGAGTATTCAGTGTACGACAGAGGCTTTTCATGGGACTTATATTGCTGAGTTGTAACGACGTTTTGTAGAATCAGCAACGCGGTTTTTAATCGAAATTTTATGCAACGTTAGGGGCTGTTCAGAAGCTCCTTAGATATTTAAAACGCTATAGACTTGTGTTTTTTCTTCGATCTTCGTTTTTCCTCCCAGATCATCCAAGTTCATGATAAAACAGGCTCCAATGCAATTTGCACCAGTTCTCTCGATTAAGCTCACCGCAGCGTAAGCAGTACCTCCTGTAGCAATTAAGTCATCAACCAACAATACTCGCGCGTTTTTGATGCCATCAAAAGCATCGGCATGAATTTCTACTTCATCAACACCGTATTCCAATTCATAACTTTCAGAGAGCGTATGGTGTGGCAATTTCCCTTTTTTACGAATAGGTACAAAACCAACATTTAGCATCTGTGCGAGTGACGCGCCAAATATAAACCCTCTTGCATCTATTCCTACTACAAAGTCGATGTTTTGAGATAGATATTGCGTTTTAAGATGTTCCATTACCAGAGAAAAAGCCTCTGCATTGCTGAGTAATGTTGTGATATCACGGAAGATGATTCCAGGTTTTGGGAAATTTGGAATTTTGCGAATCGACTGATCGACAATTGTTCTAGCATCTTCACTAAGTTTGTTCATTTCGAGTTCCCATGAGATTTCTATTTTATGTGTAGTTGCTCGGCTTTTAACGTAATGAGCTGAAGTCGAATAAGACTCCTCATGTAAATAAACTTGAGATTATCAGACTCAACTGGGTAAACCTAGATAATCAGGGAGAATGATAAGGCTTCATTACACTATGGTTATCAAAATTTTTTTTGCGGCAAAATTTCTTCTCATCCGTTTTAGTAAAAAACAACCATAAATGAGGTGTGATGGTGGAAAATAAGAACGTTTTTTGGAGTGGAAAAGTAGACAATGCCAAGCTCAGGTATTCTCTTTTATTTGCCGGTTTGATGTTCTTAGTTATTGGAGCTTTATTTTATCTAATCTTTCGCACAGAGAATTTACCGCCCATATTGTTCCGAGTTGTTGAATTGTTTCCGTTGCTCAAGTTTGATGCTAGCAACGTGTAACCTATTGCTTAATAGGTCCTTCCGTCTTTCATTCATGTTTTGGCGTGGAGTCTCATATCACTCAGTTTTTTCCGCTCACACGAAATTTTCTAATCGCTGTTCCTCTTGTTTGGTTTTTCATTAATCTATTGAATGAATTGTTATATTGGAAGGGTAGTGTGAATTCTGATTTTCATGTTGATGATGTGATTACATCATTGTTTGCAGCCCTAATAATTATTGGGTTAGGTTTCTTATTTCAATCCACTATCTGTATCTAAATGTTTCAACAAAGATCAAAAAAAATAGTATCACCACTGTTGCATTCGCTTGTTCTTGTCGGCGGATTACTTTCTGTCTCTGGTAGTTATGGCGGTCCTAACGAAAAAAGTAGTTATCCCTACCACCGAGATGTTGATCCGGTATACATGAGTTATGAAGAACCACGTAGTTCAGTTGCTGTTAATAGGGAGAGAAAACTTCAGCAGACAGGAAAAATAACTGTCTATGGAAATTATTTGCTTATTAGTGAACCCAATCAAGGCGTACATTTTTATGACAATAGTGATAAAGCGAACCCGTTCAGCTCGGTTTTATTGTTGTGCTAGGTAATCAAGATATCGCGATAAATCAAGGTTTACTTTACCCTAACGTTTCAAAATAATCCGGTGAAAAGTCATTTTATTACTTTATTTACTGCATCTAAGGGCTGATACTCGCTTTTTCTAAAACTCACAATAAGTGGTATTGATCATTTTAGAAAAAACTCCGTTCAGCCCTTATATACAGCAACTAAAGCCTTTTTCCGCGAATTATTTTGAAACGTTAGGGTTTATGCTGATAGTTTTGTTGATTTAGTGACGATTGATCTTCGTGATATGGATAATATTCGAGAAATTCATCGAGTAGAGGGTATTTTTCCTTATGATGCATACCAGGTTATTGATGATCCTAATATCTGGTTGACCGGCTTTGATACGGAAGAGGGTATGATTATTGGTTACGTAGAGATTGAGGAGAATAAAGAATGAAATTTTACTTAAATGCAATCTCAATACTGGTTGTTACTATTTTGTTGGTTAGTTGTAATCAAGGAGTAAGTACGAGTGATGTAAGTGGCAAATCAGGATTATTGTCTCGGTTTGCTATGAGCGATGATAAGTTATATGTTCTTGCAGGATCATCTATGCAACTGTTTGACATTCAAAATCCTGAGGTACCTGCAATTTGGAATAAAGTCCATGTGGGTTTTAATATTGAAACCCTACGAGCACACGAGAATTATCTTTATATCGGCGCTGCCGATGGTGTATATATTTTCGATAATAGCAATCCTGAGTTTCCTCATATGATTTCAAGATTTTCTCATGTTGTAGCATGTGATCCTGTTGTTATACAAGGTGACTATGCTTGTGTGACACTTCGAAATACAGGAAATTGCGCAGGTGTATTTAATCAGCTGGAAGTGTTAGATGTAAGTGATCCACATAATCCTGAGCTGTTAAAAGTTTACCCTATGCAAGGTCCTTATGGGTTAGGAGTGGACGATGATCGGCTATTTATCTGTGATGGTATGGCAGGATTAAAAATATTAGATATATCGGATCCACTTGATATTCAATCTGTTAGTTCAGAAAGCGAGATTATGTGTAGTGATGTTATTACAAATGACGGGACTTTAGTGGTCAGCGACGATTCGGGTTTGATTCAGTATGACTGTCGAGTTGAGCCTATGCTGAAGCTTAGCCATATAGAGGTCACGGTAGGTGCAGAGCTGTAATGTTTGTATGAGTCGGGGTCAGGCTTGCGCTAATGCAAAATTATAATAATATACTATACTCATTAAATGGCACGAAAACCACGAATCCATCTCCCAGGTGGCCTTTATCACGTTATGCTAAGAGGCAATGCGGGGAATGAAATTTTTTTTGACGAAAGCGATAGATACTATTTTTATCAGTTGCTCGAAGAAGGGACTGATAAATTTGATCATCGCATCCACAGTTTTTGTTTGATGAATAATCATGTGCATCTCGCTGTTCAAGTGGGAACAGAGACTTTATCAAAGATTATTCAAAACATTTCATTTAGATACACTCGTTGGTTTAACAATAAACAGAATCGTGATGGCCATCTTTTTCAGGGACGTTACAAAGCAATTTTGGTTGAGAGTGAAAGTTACTTTTGGGAGTTGGTTCGTTATATTCATTTAAACCCTGTTCGTGCAGGGGTGGTTAAAGATGCATCGAAATATAGATGGAGCGGTCATAATGCATATTTAGGTGATGAAGAAATAGCTTGGTTGACGAAGGATTGGTTGCTTGGACAATTAGCCAAACGAAGAAGCCTTGCACGTAAACGATATGCTCAATTTATCCAGGAAGGAATAAATGAAGGGTACCGAAAGGAATTTCATAACGGGTTTAACGATAATCGCATATTAGGTGATGATTTATTTGTTGAGCGAGTGCTCGGTGGTAATATTACAGCGTTAAAAGTAGAGCTGTCCTTAGATGAATTGTTGGAAAGATTTTGTCGTATCAAAGATATTCAGCGAGAGGATATTGTTGATGGATCAAGAGCGAGGCGCGTATCTGATTTGCGGTCTACATTCGGATGGTTAGCAAATGAGATGAAGTTGGCGTCGCTGGAAGAGTTGGGGAGTTTATTACAGCGAGATTCTACAACTATGTGTCGCGCAATAAATAAAATGAAAGATAAATATCGTCATGATGAGCAGTTGAAAGGTCAGTTGGATTCTTTAAAACATGCAATAATGCAGGCCTGACCCCGGCTGTTGTGGGAGATTTGTGTGGAGAGTATTCAATTTACAATTAAACACAATATTGGTGTTAATCATATATTTGATTTGTTATCTGATGAATATTCATTGAATGATAAATTTCATTCAAGTACGGAGCGGCATTATTTTGATACGTTTGATTGGCGGGTTTACCAGAATTCTTATGCCTGCGGGTTAAATATTTATGACGAGGAGAGTACTTTTTTTCTCAAGTTTAAAAACAAATATGAGAATATTTATGAATATTTAGCGGACAGAAGACCACGTTTCGCAACAGATATTACCCATCCTGCTTGTCAAGCGTTGTTGAATAGCGTTCTTGATATCAGAGCGTTAATGCATATGGCAACTCTTCATATCAATAGAAGAGAGCTTCACGTACTAAATAGAGAGCATAAGACTCTGATTAAGATATATGCCGAAAGTTATACGGCAGAAGCCGGTAGCGGAATAAAAATCGTACCTGGTCGATTGATCATTTTGCCGATAAAAGGCTATCAGAAAATATATAGTAACGTTTTAAATTTTATTGACGATCAGCTAAAACTTCCGCCTATTACTAATTCGTTATTAGATGAAGTATTGGACAAACTGGATAAAAAGCCTAGGTGCTCGACAGCTATTAGTAAAAATAGGCTTTCCGAATCGTTCACGACTTGGGAAGCGGTAAGAGTTTTACTGAGTGATTTGCTAGCTGTGCTCCAAGAAAACGAAACAGGGTTGCGTGAAGCGATAGATACAGAATTTTTGCATGATTTTCGTGTTGCAGTACGACGTACTCGTTCAGCATTAACGCAAATCAAACATCTTTTTTCTGATGAAGAGTTGAAGTACTTTAAAAATGAGTTTTATTGGCTTGGTGCAATAACGAGTCCTACACGCGATCTAGATGTGTACTTGTTAAAGTTTGATGGATACATGCAACATTTACCGCAGAACCTGCGTGATGATCTTGTTCCATTTAGACAATTCTTACATAGGCATTGGAAAAGTGAACATAAACGTTTATGTAAAGCGCTTGATTCAGAACGATATCAAAACTTGTTGAAGGATTGGCTGCAGGTTCTGAACAGAGAGACGATGGATTCTCCTCAAGCGTTAAACGCAGAAAGGCCAGCCTACGAAGTTGCTAATCATCGTATATGGAAACTCTATAAAGAAGTGATAGCTGAGGGGCGGGCGATTGATAAAAAATCTCCAGATGAAGATTTACACGAGTTGCGAAAAACGTGTAAAAAGTTACGCTATTTGGTCGAGCTTTTTCGTGATTATTATCCAAGTAAAAAGATTAAAGAACTCATTAATATTATGAAGAAGCTCCAAGAGAATCTTGGTGATTTTCAAGATGTTTGTATCCAAACGAAACAGTTGAATGAATTTGCTCAACAAATGGTAGATGAAGGGTTGGTTGATACAAAAACGATTATGGCGATGGGAGTTTTGATACAAACACTGTTTACACAAAAAGATATTATACGATCTCAATTTGAAGAGCGGTTTATTGAATTCTCTTCACCGGAAAAAATGATGTCGTTCAATACGACATTTAATCTAAAAAAGGCGATAGAGGTTGATCCTAAGTGAAGATAATCGCAAGTTATAATATCAAAGGTGGAATTGGTAAGACTGCGACTACTGTCAATTTAGCTTATCTCGCTGCAAGAGAAGGAGCGAGAACGTTGGTTTGGGATCTCGATCCACAAGGGGCTGCGAGCTTCTATTTTCGCATTAAACCTAAGGTAAAGAAAGGTGGGCGGGGATTACTTACAAGGAAAAGAGAGCTGGATGATGTTATTAAAGGGACAGACTATGATAAGTTGGACTTGGTGCCGGCTGATTTCTCATATCGTAATCTTGATTTGGAGTTGGATAACTTCAAGAAGTCGGACCGACAATTACGCAAGCTTTTAAAATCTGTAAGGTACGAATACGACTATGTGTTTCTCGATAGCCCACCCAGTGTTTCTTTAGTGTCGGAAAATATTCTAAAGGCGGCAGATATGATTTTGGTGCCGACTATTCCGACTACACTTTCACTTCGTACTTTGGATCAGATTATCGAATTTTGTGAGAAAATAGATATATCACGGTCGAAGATATTTATGTTTTTTTCAATGGCTGATTTACGGAAAAATCTGCATAAACAAATTATTGAGAGTTCACCGAATAAAAATATTAAGTCGCTGGATACAATAATTCCCTATGCGAGTGACATTGAGCAAATGGGGGTTCATCGCCAACCTGTTCCAGTGTTTGCACGACAAAGTCGATCTTCTAAAGCTTATGAATCGCTTTGGGAAGAAACAAAATTGAGTATTCCAAAGAATTATTAATGCATAAGGAGCTATTGAGTGTTGCTGCGATAATATTTACCTTTGTCGCATTTTTTCCTTATATACGTTCTATTTTAAAAGGGAAAACAAGACCGCATGTATTCTCATGGATAATATGGGGAACGACAACGTTTATCGTCTTTCTCGCACAGCTAGCAGGTGGTGGAGGTGTTGGTGCTTGGCCAATCGGTGTGTCAGGCATTATTACTATCTATATTGCTTTGCTTGCTTATATTAAAAAATCAGATCATACAATTACAAAAATGGATTGGACGTTTTTGGGCGTTGCAATCACGGCGTTACCATTATGGTATGTAACGTCAGAGCCACTTTGGGCAGTTGTTATTTTAACATTTGTTGATTTGCTCGGTTTTGGACCGACAATTCGCAAAGCCTATCATTTCCCGTTAGAAGAAAACATTACCTTCTATTCTATTTTTATTGCTCGAAATATTGCTGTTGTTTTTGCACTGGAGTACTACTCTTTAACAACAGTACTATTTCCAGCTGCTGTTGCAATTGCCAGTTTTATATTGGTGGTGTTGATTTGGGTTCGGCGATTTAAAGTTGCTCGCGAATTGTCGGATTAACGGCACAAATTTATCCTTTTGATCTGCTTTAGGAACTATTCTTTATCTAGAAAGTCGTATAAATGATTGAAAAAATAATAAAAAATATTTTGGTAAATCCCCCCTAAACAGGGCATCCAAAAAAGAGTCTTCACTCCGTTAACTGGAATCAGTGATAGCTGTTTTCTGATAATAAATTATAGAAAGGTGGCGTTTTATGAATATATTGCGGAATTGGTTAGCTGGGGGGGTATCTGTTTTTGTCTTAAATGCATGTATACAAGTTGATACTGGCAGTACTACGGCAGAACAGGATGATCGGCTTGCTCCTGTTATTAGCTCTACTACAGTCAAAGAAATTTCTGAAGATACTTCCTCTATACAGTTATCGGTATCAACTAACGAACTTGCGTTGTGTAAATATGATGATGTTGAAAATGTTGAATTTACCAGAATGGAAAATATTTTTGCCAGCACAAATTCCACTAATCATGCAGTACTCATTGAGGGATTGGATAATTCACTTGAGCAAAACGTTTTTTACATTCGTTGTCAGGATAGTGTTGGTAATGTAAATAATGCTGATATGGTGGTTAGTGTGGCATATCTGGAACATGAAGAGCCAACAGCACCTGATCAAGAAGATTTGACTCCTCCACTACTTAGTGGTGGCTCTCCGAATACAGCACAAATTGCTGGCACAACAGGAGCTATTTTGGAGTTAAAAACTAATGAGCCCGCAATATGCAAATATAGCGACGTAGCTAATACCTCTTACGCGGATATGCCGGTGACCATGGCTGGCGTAAATGGTTTTCAGCATTCCAGCAGCATTTTAAACTTAGTAGATAATAGCAGTTATACATACTATGTGCGTTGTGCTGATGTAAAACTAAATGAAAATAGTGAAGATTACATCATTCATTTTGCAGTTGCTGGAGAAGAAAAAGAGATAATAACTGTAGATGAATCAAGTCCTGTAATTAGCGCAGGATTACCGGCTGGGATGTTGTCTGAGGGAACAAGCAGTGTGTTGATGTCAGTATCAACAGATGAGGAGGCGAGTTGTAAATATAGTGTGACTGAAGATGTGGTATTTGGATCTATGGAATACAGTTTTTCAGGAGCTGGCACCAACAGCCATAGTGTAAATTTAGAAGGATTAGTTGATGGTGAAACCTACCACTACTATGTTCGTTGCGAAGATTTGTCGGGGAATGAAAATGGATCGGATTACCTAGTGAATTTTGAAGTTGCACTTCCTTCAGATGTCACTGCACCTGTCATCAGTAGTGCGACTCCCGCAACACCTTTAGCTGCTGGTACCCTAGATGCGATAATTAGTATCAATACTGATGAAGATGCGAATTGTAAGCTATCAAGTAATGCAGGTTCTGATTTTGAAACAATGAATCAAGCTTTTGATATAACAGGAAGCACGATTCATAGTACTACGGTGAGCGTCGTTGATGGCGAAAGCTATACCTATTATGTGCGTTGTAGCGACTTGAGCCATAATGTCAATGTTAGTGATTATCCAATTAATATTGAGGTGTTACATGCCGTAGCTGATGGTACGCCTTGGTCATATCCTGCGATTCCGTACACCGATTGGGCCTATAATCCATTTACCATCGAAATGAAGACACCTGTTGAATGGCCTTCAACTGCAGCACAAAATTATTATTATGTTGAGCCTGATCACCCAAATGCGACAAATTCTACTCAAGCAGGTGAGTTAACAGGTGATTTTGGTCGCTTCGGTTATCCTGATCGCCCAAGAAGCTCGATACCTACTCGTGGTTGGATAGGTGATGTGTTTACTGCTGGTACAGTAATTTGGTTAAAAGGTGGAACGTATACCGCTAGCAACTTCCGAGGTGGTTGGTCTCCTCAATTTCACGGTACAGAAGATGCTCCAGTCTGGTTATATGGTGATCCTTCAAATAAGCCTACTTTCACAGGACCAGTTATACAAATGTATAATTCAAGTCATGTAATATTTGATAATCTTCAATGGATTGGTGGCAATACTCGAAATACGGTAATCAGTTTAACGCGTGACAGAGCAGGTTCAACTCATCATGTTACATTGCGAAATTTACGTTTCGAAAATCTTGCGTACATAGGTGGTGGTGGCGCAGTGATTGGTGCGAGTTCTTCACTTAGTGATGGTGCAGTACTTCATGATTTTGTTGCCTATAACAATGTGTTTAAGAATAACGGTGGCGGCTACGACTGGAGTACAAACGATAATGATCATCATGGGTTTAAAATCAATGGCATCGTAGATGGGAATGCTGCTTATAGAATTTGGATAATTGATAATAAAGCATACGCTGGTGATGCACCTGATAGTATAGACGGGTTGTATAAAAGTCTATCGGGTAACTTAGTCCAGGTCGGTGATCAGGTAGCATCGTCTGGTAATAATCATCACGTATATGTAGCAGGTAACTATCAAGAATATGGTCGCCAAGCATTAGGATGGACTAAAAAATCTCATGATGTCATTTTCTCTAGTAACTATTGTACTAAAACACACAATTTAGCGGGTGGAAATGGTCAATGCTATGGTCATCAATACGATAGTAGCGACTTTAATTGGTGGATTAATAATGTTGGAACAGAGTCAGCTGCGGGATGGATGCATACAGGGAATTCTCCTATGACAGGTTCGCTATTCATCATAGGAAATATCTTTACTGGAAATCGCCTCAATGAAGCAGCAGATAATTGGAGATCATGTTCAGGAGCAACGTTGTTTTCGCAGCATGGAATTCACTATTTTGTAAATAACGTATTTGACAGCAGTTGTCATGGTATTTGGGCACTAACAAATCGCCATACAGCAACAGATCAATTGCATATTTACAATAACATCTTTTCAAATATTTCGGGAACGATAGACACGACGTCTAAAGCACTCTCTTTGGAAACAAGTAATGGTATGCAACATTTTGTTGAGAATAATCTGTTTGATGCATTTTCGAATGATGTGCAAATTAATAGTACTCAATATGCAACAGTTGACGATGTTAATAACCTGTCGAATGCATCAGGAAACATTGTCGGAGTGCCGGGCTACGTGGACCAACCTAACGAAAACTTTGCTGTTGGAGCTGATTCGCCAGCTGTTGACGCTGGAACGCAAACTTATAACAGCGGAGCGGCAGATGTTTATCAGCAGTTTATTGATCGCTATACCAATGATCCTAACTATCCTGGCGACCCTATGAACTACTGGCCTAAGGATCATCTGAAGCAGAATCGTGTTCAAGGCGGTGGAATCGATATTGGGCCACATGAGCAGTAAATTGAGTAGTTCAAATAATCATTCAAGTTGAAAAAGTTAATTCTTACGCATGGGTACAAGGATGTACCCCCTCTTTTTTCCTAAGCACTCTCCTGTCGGTCGAATTCTCTATTCGAACATCGTATTGTTTAATGTTTATTCTATATTATAGTCGCTTATCCTATTTTCTTGGTATTTAGGTATAATGGCTATTAATTTCATTCGCATGGTTTGGGTAACGTAGAGATAGGTATGCTAGTCGATAAAATAAAAAACAGAGAAAGCGGAATAGTTGTATACGGCATCACGCCACCGAAAAAAGGTACACCGGAAGAGAAGGTGGTGGAAATTTCTGCGAGACAGATTGAAAGACTTGAATCGTTAAATATTGATGGCCTCATTCTTTATGATATTCAGGATGAAAAGTCTCGTACCGATGAAGAGCGGCCTTTCCCGTTTATGGAGACATTAGATTCATTTGACTATAGTAATAACTATTTAAAAGATTTGCCCGTTCCTAAGATTATCTATCGAGCTGTTGGAAAGTATAGTGAACAAGGGTTAACACAGTTTCTTAATGATGCATCGATAAACAACAATATGACGGTTTTCGTTGGCGCTGCTTCTAAATCGCAAGATGTTACAATGACGATGAGCGAGGCTTATAAACTACATGCAGCGACAAATAGTGGTCTACTGATTGGTGGTGTGACTATTCCTGAGCGACATCAAAGTAAAGGTGATGAGCATATTCGTGTGTTCGAAAAAATTGCTCAGGGATGTTCTTTTTTCGTGTCTCAAGGTGTTTACGATGTGAACGCATCTAAGAATTTTCTTTCTGATTACTACTATTACGGTGAAGAGAATAACATTCCATTAGTGCCTATTTTGTTTACTCTCACCCCGTGTGGTTCAGTTAAAACCTTACAATTTATGAAATGGTTGGGTATCAGCATCCCACGCTGGCTAGAAAACGAATTAGTTCGGTCTAAGGATATTCTTCAGAAATCGGTTGATGTATCAGAACAAAGTTGGTTGGAGTTGAAAAGCTTTGCTGATGAAAAGGGCATTCCTATTGGTTGCAATATTGAAAGCGTTGCTATTCGAAAAGTTGAAGTCGATGCATCTATTGAGCTACTGCGCCGAATAAAAAATTAAGTATTTTAGATATGACGAAAAAAAGGCATCGACTGATAAAGTCGGTGCCTTTTTTATTTTTTTCAGACTATTTATTTGATTCTGGATTGTTTTCGATATCGTTATCGATTGTACCTGCCCAATATAGAATTGCAGCTGAAGAAGCTGCCAAAGAGATAAAAAGAATCAAGTTAACAAGAATACTAGTTTCTGCCATTGTCCCGCTTTCCTTTAATAGTTTGAACGTGTAAATATTTATATTTTCTATGGGAAATATAACGTACCGATATAGACAATTTAAAGGCAAAATTGTTTGTTTGCAACTTTTTCACGAGCAAATTACTTGGTAATAGAGCGATAATTACTCAATTTGGCTAAATTCATCCTAAGTAGTATAAAAAGGCTAGGGATTAGCCATAATTCATTGGTTGTGCTTTGATCGAAATTGCTGTTTGCTGGCAATCCGAAGTATGCGCGGTGTTGAGATCCATTGTGAAACAGGGCTTCTATTGTTCATTAAATAGGTAATTTTAGGTGGAAAACTGACCCTTCTCCTTTTTTACTAGTGACGTAAATATCACCATTATGTGCCTGCACCAGTTTTTTCGTAATCACCAAACCTAGTCCAACACCTTCTGTTTGGTGTGTCGAATTGTGGAAGCGTTGAAATGGCTTGAACAGCTCATTAATATTTTCTTCTGAAATTCCTATGCCGCTATCCGTGACTTTTATTTCAATGGTGTGGGTAGATTTTTCATATGATAGTTTTACTGTTCCGTCAGGCTTGTTGTATTTAATCGCGTTGGAAAGCAGGTTTAGCACAATTTGGGTGAAACGCTTTTTGTCTACTTTAAGCGAAACAGCCTGATCTTCATCGTATTCTTTTATCAGTGTTATATTTTTCTGTGCGGCTTTAATGCTGAGCAGAGATATGGCGTTATTAAATATTTCTGTGATATCGACTAATGTTGGGTTTAGGTTTATATGCTCGCTTTCTATTTGCGATAAGTCCATGGTCTCTTCGATAAGGCTCTGAAGATGGTTTGCAGCATTTAGTATCTCGTTAATAGATTCCTTTTGGGCGCTATTGATAGAGTTATCTAGTTGTAGTATTTGACTAAAACCCACGATTGCATTGAGTGGTGTTCGAAGCTCATGACTAAGGTTTAAAATAAAATTCGTTTTTGCTTGATTTTTTTGCTCAGTTTCAAGCAATGAGCTTTGCATACTTTGTAACTCATCGATTGTACTGTTAATGGGATCACTATTACTGTTGTTTAAAAGGTTCACTATATTATTGATATGTTTTCTGGCTGTGTAGATAAGAGTGATGGCTAACATTGTTAAAATCACGAAGATAAAATAAAGCGTGTAGGAAATTTTTTGAAATGCATAAACTGAGCTTAATGCAGTTTGGCGAGTAACATGGGTGATCACACCAATTCCTAAGTTATCATCCCAGTGTTTTACTTCAAATGTGTTGTTATTTGTCGTGTCTAAAAATTGTTTTTGGTTCATAATTATTTGATGACGCATCATTTGATTATTTACCGTCTGATTTCTTCTCAATGCTGAACGACTGTCTTCAATATTGAGAAGTTTCTCTAAGGTTGTCTCAACGACTAACACCATCACCGTTTTTTTATTGAATATAATTGGCGCTGCGATTACAAGATTTTGTTTGTTGATAATGTCTGCGTTAGTTGTTGTGTGATGTTTTTTTTCTCCAGTAAACAGTTGGTTTAGATCGTTAAGGCTTATTTTAGAAAAAACGTTATTCGGTTTTAGTGATTTTTTTTTGGTCTCCGAAAGGTTTAAATCTTTCGGAAGAATGAGTTGGAAATATTGATCGCTAAATATAGGGTAAGTGTTTAGTTGATCACGCAATATTTTTGTTAATTCAATATGCGTTTTGTCTGGAATTTCTTGAATTTTTTGGGTGATGTTTTTGAGTTTGTTTAAGCCGATAGTCAGTGATTGTCGGGTTGTATGATTTGCTGCGTGGAGTTTATGGCTAATTTCATCACTTGTCTTGTTTTCTAACGTGGCGTTGTGATAACTAAGAATAACTCCCGTTGCAATTAATACCAAACCGAGTATTGCTAACAAATTCTGTGTTAGTTTGAGGCTTTTATCGAGTAATTCTGTTTGAACTTGGATGCACTGATCTTTTTCTTCTATACTCATTTTCGTGTAATCTATATTAGCCGCCGTATCATCACACGTGAGTTTCGCATATGCGATCTCTGCACTAAGCAACGCGGAGTTGTGAGTGATTTAACAGCTGGAGATTTAACCTTGAAAATCAGTTGAGAAAGTAAGATATGGTGTTGTTAGCAGGCTCTAAAGATAAGCGCTTACTAATCCCAATACAACTAAAGTTCTCGGTTTGAACGGAGTGTAGAAGTCAATTTCAACGTATTATTATCAGGAATCCCATTCCCGCTTTTGGCGCCCCACCTAGTGAAAATAACAAACGTACTGAAACCCTTTAACGTATCGCTATTCCCGCTCTCATCATAATGGATCTGTAACAAAACGCAAATCCTATCGAAATTTAGGTATAATTCTAGATTAAGCAGTTGAACCACAATTTATAGCACACTCATTTGATTTACTTAGCTATATGAAAAGTGTTTGATTCACCAACCAGGTGAACGCAAAACTTTTCATTCGACAATTGCTCCTGCATTGTTCTAACTACGCCCGTCCATGGGCTAGTACGCCAATCAAACCAACTGCTTGCACTCTAAACGTGCGGCCAACTGATTATTCTAGGATAATATTTTGTTTTACAGACTATGATCCGGATGTTTTTTGATCTGTTGATTTTACAATATGTTTTGCTTCTGCTTCTGTTTTCTTTGCGGATGCTGAAATTTTGTCCATTAAAGCGAACAGCAAGCCGGAAACAATAAATGTTAAGTGAATTCCAACTAACCATGCGAGTTCTCGATCACTGTATTCATCAACAAGCATGAAGGCTTTTAGTAACTCAATGCCGGAAATCGCTACAATTGATCCGAAGAGCTTGATTTTAATCTGTGAGAAGTCTACATGGCCCATCCAACTTGGGCGATCCTCATGGTCGAGATTGTTTATTTTTGAAACGAATGTTTCATAACCGGAAAAAACAATAATCAACAATAAGTTTGAAAGTAATGTGAGATCAACCAGGATGAGCAATTGCATCATGATCTCTTTTAAATTGGCATCTAAAACGCCGGGGATAAAAGTTAGGAAATCTTGAAAAAACTTTACGAGTAGTACGACAATACCTGCGACTAAGCCGCCATAAAAAGGCGCTAACAACCAACGACTTTTAAATAACCAGTCTTCCAGTCTATCTTCTAACTTGTTCACAGTTGTGTGATGCTCCCACAGTTTAGTTACGGTAGTTGTTGTTTCAGTGTATCACGGGACAATAGTGAACAATAAATGTTACATACTGCTGCCAAATTTGTCGTAAGGTGTTACGGAAGTGTTATGATTGATGGTGAAGGTATTTGTTGAATTAAGGTGTTGAGATGGCCGTAGCTATATCGCCAAAACCACAAACTGAGTTAAAGCCCCAAATAACATTATCAAGAAATAAGAAAGTATTTTATGGTTTACTCATAATTGTCGCATTTTCTATGATAGGTGGCAGTGTGGTGTTGGCTCTGCCACATCTCATTCAGAGTGGAGGCCAAGCCGTACAGTATTTGAATTTGAAGTGGGCGTACGATCAAATTCTTATTTCTCAACTTATTGTTTCTGGCACCATGTTATGGATTCTATCGAGCGCAATTTTTTGGGGGAGCTGGCTCTTACGACGGACTATTCGTAAATTTAAAGGCCAAAGCTGGCGAGTGCTGGATGCAAAAAATAATAAGAAGAGATTTTTTCCACCTGTAATGCGCTATCTCCAGGCTTCATGTTTTTATCTAATGGCATTATTTCTGTTTGTTGTGACACAATATCCACTGCAATACATAATTTTTGCACCATAAGCCTCACGTTTGAGAATGTTAGATATGGGTTGTATGATTATCACGCTTGATTGACGTAGTGGCGTAGTAAGCAGATAATGGACGTATTCTTTATAGGGTTTAATCTCCTTCTATGACTTGCCACCGGAAAGGTACCCTGAAGCAAAACATTTTGTAGGTGTCACATGAGTCGGAAAACGGTTTTAATAACCGCTGCATTAGGTGTGCTTCTTATCGCTGGGTTTGGTCTTTTTGCCTTTACCAAAACCGCTTTTATTGAGCCAAAACAATCATATCTTGATCAAATTCGTCAAAGCAACGAGCTTGTGGTTCTCACTCGTAACGCGCCCACCACCTACTACCAAGGAAAGAATGGTCCAGATGGAATTGAGCACGATTTAATTCAACAGTTTGCTGCACATTTAAATGTAAATTATCGTTTTGTAGTTAAAGACAGTACGGTTGAGATTTTAGAGGCAATGAGTAGTGGCGAAGCGCATATTGCCGCCGCAGGATTAACTAAAACAGAGAATCGTGTAAAGGATTATCTGTTTGGCCCGAGCTACCAGCCTGTGGAGCAGCAGGTTGTGTGTCGTCGAGGTGGCGAGCTTCCCGATGCCGTCGAAGAGTTGGTTGGTGTAGATTTATGGATTACTGCAGGAGCAAGTTATGGGGAAACACTGCAAAGACATAAGACACAAATACCCGATTTAGCGTGGCAGGAAACATCTGATTTCGGTACTGAGCATCTGTTAGAAAGAGTGTGGAAAAAGGAGATTGAATGTACAATCGCTGATTCAAATATTGTGGATATTAATCGTCGTTACTTTCCTGAGTTGGTGATCGCCTTTAATTTAACTGAGGCCGAACCATTAGCCTGGTTGTTACCGGAAGATGCTGCTGCTCTAAATAATGAAATCGAGCAATGGTTTAACAATTTGAAGCAGAGTGGAGCGCTTTCCGGAATTCTCAATAAGCATTATGGTTTTGTCGAGCTGTTTGATTATGTTGACTTAAGCCGGTTTAATCGTCGAGTAAAAAAACGCTTACCGCATTATACCAAAGCGTTTAAAAGTGCTGCAGAGGAGAATTCATTGTTATGGACGTTACTTGCTGCGCAATCCTATCAAGAATCTCATTGGCGGGCAAAAGCTAAAAGTCCAACAGGCGTGCGGGGCATAATGATGTTGACCTTGATTACCGCAAAAGAGATGGGAGTAAAGAGTCGTCTTAATGCACGTCAGAGTATAAAGGGTGGGGCAAAATATTTACGTAAACTTATTGATCGCCTGCCAGAAGAAATTGTAGAGCCAGATCGCACTTGGTTTGCGCTAGCAGCATATAATGTTGGTATGGGGCATATTTATGATGCCAGGAAGTTAGCAAGAGATCAGGGGAAAGACCCAAATAAATGGCATGACTTGGAGACAGTGTTGCCGTTGTTATCACAGAAAAAATATTATAAAAATCTCAAATATGGATATGCCAGAGGCAAAGAACCCGTTAGATATGTTCAGCGTATCAGAAATTATCAAAATATTTTAGAACGTGAATTTACTGTAGTGGCGGAGCAAAAGATCAACAAAACAAACACACAAAGCACAAACTAGTTCAATGGATTGGAGCGTCTATATTATTCTTTGTAGCGATGACTCCCTTTACACCGGCATAACAAAAGATGTCGATAAGCGTTTTCTTCAACATGCGTCGCATAAAGGTGCTAAGTATTTTAGAGGAAGAGAACCAATTGAATTGGTTTATCAAGAACATGGTCATGATCGAAGCTCAGCATCAAAACGCGAAATTGAGATTAAACGATTAAACAAACAAAAAAAAGAAGAGCTTATCGCATTAAGTAGTAAATAGACACTATGCACCCACTCATCAAAATATTATCGTTTATACTATTTTCTGCATTTGTTTCAGTTGGCTCAGTTGATTCCATAATTGCCGGTATTGTATTGTTATTGATTGTCTGGTTTGTGACTAAAAGCTTGCCGGATCGCAAGAGTTTCTTGATGATTAGAAGAATGAAGATATTCTTCATTTCAATATTTTTTATTTATGTTTGGTTTACACCAGGAGAATTAATGTTTCCGTTGCTGGATACCTGGTCTCCGACTTATGAGGGCGTAACTTTAGCGTCGTTAAGAGTTATTGCATTGTGCATCTTGGTTATGGGTGTTTCCACTTTATTGCGAATAACACCGCGAGATGAATTGGTTTGCGGTTTGTATTATTTCACCTATCCTTTATCGTGGTTTGGTGTGCCGCGTGAGAGATTGATTGCACGTATTATTTTAACGTTGGAGTTTGCTGCCAATCCGCCAGTGCGCGTCAATAAGAATAAAAATAAAACTGAAAAGTTAACAGTTAGCCACTATCTTGATTCTATGATTGAACGTTTTTCCGTAAATATGGAAAAGGCAATTGATGTAGATGCTTCTCATCAAGAGCTTATTGTGGAACTTTTACCCCCGCCTACTAAGTTAGAGTGGTTTTACTTTTTAAGCCTTATTCTATTTTTTATTGCCGCATTATTATTCTTACCTTTTTGATTGTTCCAGATCGCTAGTCTAAACTATGTACCGTAGTGCAAGACTTGCATAAGATATCGAAATTGAAAGCTGATAGAGCTACTATGCTGCTATAGAAGTGGTAACACGAAGCGATTCATTCAGTCCATAGTCGTTGATTTTGTCAATTCATCCAGAATATTGAATGATTGATTAGCCTCGGAATCAAAACTTTTATGGAAATAACTGCCATCACTGTGCTTAGTGTAATGCTGGCGATAGCCATCAATTTTATCTTCAATATCTATTAAAGCGTCTACTAAAGCGCTGATATCTTCTTCTGTGGTATATAAACCAAAACTCGCGCGTACCATTCCACGGCGATCTTTGATTAATTCTTCCAGTGCATCATTGTCCAAATTTTCGCAAGCTAGTTCTTCAAATTCTTCGCTTAACATCTCTTGAATGTAAGGATGCGCACAAAAACATTGGTTGCGTACCGCGATGCCGTAGTAGTCGTTGAGAATTGCAGCGACGAGGCTGTGCCCGATACCTTTTAGGTTAAAAGCAATGCTTGCAACGCGAGGTGATTTTTTTTGTTCGCCATAGATAATAATCGTTTTGCATTTTGATAATTGTTCTATGGACCAATCAACAAGCGCTCGCTCTTTTTTATAAATCTCATCCATGCCGATTATAGCGAGGCATTCGAGTGAACAAGCAAGCATAATTGCACCGGGAATGTTTGGTGTTCCAGCTTGCTCTCGCTCTAAAAGATCGTCGGTAAAATTAAACCCCCATTTGGATACACTTTCCACCATGCCTCCACCAAATTGAATGGGTGGCATTGCTTCAATAAGCGAACGTTTTCCAACTAAGACACCGGGTGATCCTGGTGCATAAACTTTGTGTCCGGAGAATAATAAAAAATCGATGTCTGTTGATTGCATATCTAGCGGCGCGTGAGCCACCATTTGTGCGCCGTCTACGACTAAGTAGGCATCATAGCGATGCGCTAAGGCTGCAATTTTCTGAATAGGATTTAAAATGCCCGTTACGTTACTGACACCAGTGATCGCGATATAATTAACACGATCTTTATAGGTTTCAAGAAGATTCTCAAGCGCCTCAAGTGATATTTGGCCCGATAGTTGGCCTTTGCCTTCTAAAGGAATATGCTCAACAGTTTTTGCATGAATGCGGTGGGGGAGATCATTGGAGTGATGCTCCATGGACGAAATTAATACTGTATCACGTTCCGGTCTCAGTGCGGTTAATCCTGTCGCTACTCGGTTTGCTGCCGCAGTTGCACCATTACCGATGAATGAGCATAAATAGTTTTCAGCATTCGCACCAATAAAATTTAAAACTCGCTGATGTGCCCACTGAAAAGTTGTCGATGTGATTTTTGCAGAAGTGTGTACAGTTGTGTGGGTGTTAGCGTAATGGTTTAAATAGCTTTGCACGGCGTCATTTGCCGGTTTCATCATTAAGCTTGAAGCACCGGAATCGAGATAGATTCGACGAGCGGCTTTTCCGTTGGCGAGTTGGTAGTGTGTATCTAGTCCGATAAAGGCTTTTTTCAGCTGTTTGTACAATGGTAGATCTCAAAAGTAATTATTTTGCATATTATATACTCATTGTTGAATTTATTGAGACGGTTTCTTTTTTCAAAAGCTAACGGTTCGTCTAAAGAATAGTTTATAATTTCACCTAGAAATATTCTGTGGAGCAAGTTATGCGCATTAAAAATGACGGAAAGAAGTATATTGGTATTAACAATGACCGATTTGGTGGAATGACTGACACTGGAAGGATTGTTCGTGATGCTTGGATTTTTGGTTTGATTCCTGAAACGGAGAATTGTGAAGGTTGGTTGTCCCCAGGTATACAGGATTTATGGGAAAAAGCACATGCAGAATGGGAAAAATATGGTTTTTTAGTGAGCAACTTACCGCCAGAGGTGCGTGAGCGGTTTGATCGAATTCAAAGCGAAGCTGTGGAACGCGCTAAACAACAAGGCTGGGACCCAGAAAGTGAACTCAGCGAAGACTCCTAATCAAGTGCATACCTCTTCTATCCTTAAAAGCCTTTTTTTGCGGAAGGCTTTTTAAATTTCCTGTCTTTCATTTCCTTAACATAGCCTAAGTTAAACCTAGATTAATCAGTTGAACCACAATTTATAGCACAATCATTTGATTTACTTAGCTATATGAAAAGTGTTTGATTCACCAACCAGGTGAACGCAAAACTTTTCATTACGCTAATCAAACCAACTGCTTGCACTCTAAACGTGTGGCCAACTGATTATTCTAGGTTAAAGCACTGATCTTTTTGCGTCGATACGCAATTAAAATAAATAGTGCTTAGGTGTTGTTATGCGTATTAATTCTATATTCTATATTGCAGCTGTTTTTGCTTTGTCTGCCTGTGTTGATCCTGGTGACGAGGGGCATCACCCTGATGATGAAGGGAATAAAGTACGGGTGGTGATGACCAGCACCAAGCTATCTTCGGTTATTGATGCTGAGTCTACAGGTAATGAAAAAACGACTTCTCGGATTTTTCATAGTGACCATGAATATAGTGAATGTAGCATACAACTCTTCCAATCGGGCATATCTAATCAAGATCCAAATATGGCGGGTGAATGCCTTACCCCAATTAATATTAGCGGATATGTAAAAGGTGCGTCATTGGAGCATGATGACTATATTGAAGGGGCTGATGAAAACCCGTTTTTGTCAGAAAATGTACAACTGTTTTCGCTGGATGATACTGGTCAAGAGGGGAAATGGATTCAATCAGCATATTATGATTTTCTCAATGCGAAGCCTTTTGAGGGGAAAGTGTCAGGTCGCGCATCGTCGGATAATCGCTGGAAAGTGGTAACGACGGATTTCGAATCTATGGATGTTCAGTTTCAGCTGGGAGCAGAGTTTTGGACGTTACGTTACAGTTTCGTCACCATTCCATTATTAAACGAACCTAAGATCGACCAGTGTATTGATGATGCTCATATGCGCTCAGATATGTCGCGTGAAAGTGCAACTAGGCCTACAGTTTATCGTAACGACGTTCAGATTTGTGTGAAAAACAGCAAAGCGTCATGTGAGGATAGTGATTTCCAATGGTTGGATATGGATAGCGCCGAGTTTGTATCACAACGTCCTGCCAATGTATTTCAAATGAATTATTCAAAAGCTGTTGACTGCAGTGTGAGTGAAACTGAGCGTAGTGGTTACTCTGTCGAGACAGGTGGGTTTAGCGTTGACGCATTGTTGGTTGATGCAAAAGGCGATGAGTCTCGGCTTCAATATTGGGCGGAAGAGACAGATACTCCCTATGATAGGTATTACCACGTAACACCAGCAGGTGAAACAATTAGCGGAAACAATCCTGCAACAAAGCTGGATTTTAATATGCAGCATAGTGTGTTTATTGATAGTGAAAATATTCGTGAAACTGAGGGTGTGATTGATTGGGAGGATGCGAATCGCGCAACAATATTTCAAAATATTTTTCTTAAGCAGATTTATTTAGAGCACATGGTAAATAGCAATTCGAATTATTACTACGATGATTCGGGATTAAGAGTTAATGTCGAGATTGCGTTTGGTGATGAAATAGAATGGATACCACCTGAGGAAGATGATGAGCCTCACGAACAATAATAGCAAGTGCGTTTTGAAAAAATAAGCAAAAAACTCAGCCTGATGTCGGTTTGTATATGCTAAAAATAAAACAGCAAGTGAAGGCTGCTGCTTCCTATGCCATATCCTGTAGTTGAGCTCTTATCAATACTTAAATCATCCGCCAAATCCTCTTCGGTGATTTTATAAGTACCTGCGTAATACTCTGCAGCGAAAGAGAAACTGTCGTTAACAAAGTATTCTACTCCGATAATCGCATTAATCCCTAGATATGACGTTTTATTGAGAACGAAACCAGAGCTTTCGGTTTGGCTGGTGCTGTATTGAGCTTCTATGCCAAAATAGGGTGAGACAGAAGAGGAATTGTAAAAGTGTTTGAGTGCAGAAATAGATGCACCTGTTGTGGTGCTGTCGAAATTAGTTAGTTGACTCTGGCTGTTAGTATCGATGTCGGTTGTGTTGCTTCCCTTTAAAAAGCTAGCGGTAATTGCAGTGTTATATGATGTCCAATATTTTCCTCCTATGCCATATTTGTAGTCGTCAATAACGGCACCATCGAAACTGAAAATCAACGATTTATCGCTGGCTTTATGCGTAGTGGTTTGCCCAACAGCAATTAACGGAAAAAGTAATAAGCAGATTGTGTTAATAATGAGGCGCTTCATCTTTTTCCTTTACTATTATTGATAAGCGTTACAACATATACCCAAAGCGATTGAGATTTAGGTGTGATAGCGTTCCCTTTTTTACTCATGACTGCGTTGCTCCTCCTTACATAGAATGGCTATGTTGCGTCGTCGCGCCTTGTCATGCGCAAAAAATGAAGTGCTCTAACACCTAAATCCCAAACGCTTTGGGTATATA
>Ga0316204_10001678_pt1 | contig 57042 bp, 43 predicted proteins | sample 6monrhotite_MG_2_FD_205661 | JGI IMG/M metagenome (GOLD analysis project Ga0316204, IMG submission 205661) | Microbial mat bacterial communities from mineral coupon in-situ incubated in ocean water Damariscotta River, Maine, United States -... | ecosystem: Environmental > Aquatic > Marine >... | reverse complement strand
CGATCGGCGGCAGCGGCAGCGTTCTCGGTGAGCATCGTCAGGTTCTTCATGTGCGAGACCGCCGCCGTGATGCGCTTGTCGCCCAGCACCGCCTTGATCACCGCCGCGACCCACTCCGGGTCGGCTAACGATTGCGCCATTAATGTGGCGCGTTCCTTTGATTGCGCCACTAATGTGGCGCGATACACCTATCGCGCCACTTCAGCGAGAACATCATGGCGCGATCCAGCTCTCTGGAGCTTCAGACAACACTCATAAAGCAGCTCACAGCGCACGCTGGGGGGCTATCCATCGGACAGCTCAGCGACGCCAACCCGGAGGTGCCACGCCGCACACTGCAGCGCCACCTCGCGAAGCTGGTCAAGGCGACTCGCATTCAAGCCGTGGGGAAGGCATCCGCGCGCCGCTACCTCGCAGTCACTGACAACGCGATCGCCTCCGAGCAGCCTCCCGAAGCAGGTGACTGGCGCTCACCGGATGGCGTAGCGGTTGAGCGGCTCGTCTGTCGACCGCTGATTCAGCGGACCCCTGTGGGTTACCGGCGCGAGCTGCTGGATGGTTACCGTCCCAATCAGGACGCCTACTTGCCGGCGTCGCTCCGTGAGCGCCTGCATGAGCTGGGTCGCTCTCCGTCCGGCGAGCAGCCCGCAGGGACCTACGCTCGTCAGCTCCTGGATCACCTGCTGATCGATCTCTCCTGGGCATCCAGTCGTCTGGAAGGCAACACCTACACACGCCTCGACACACAGAACCTGGTCGAGTTCGGGCGCCTCGCGGAGGGCAAGGACCAGCGCGAAGCTCAGATGATCCTCAACCACAAGGGGGCGATCGAGATGCTGGTCGAGGACGCCGAGATCGTCGGCTTCAATCGCTACACCCTCCAGAACCTGCACGCCATCCTCGCCGACAACCTCCTGTCCGATCTGAGCGCCTGCGGTCGCCTGCGGACCATCCCGGTCAGCATCTCGGGGACGGTGTACCAGCCGACGGGGATCCCCCAGGTCATCGAGGACGCGTTCACCCAGCTCCTCACCAAAGCTGCGGCCATCAACGATCCCTTTGAGCAGTCCTTCTTCGTGATGGTTCACCTGCCCTACCTCCAGCCCTTTGAGGATGTGAACAAGCGGGTGTCACGCCTCGCCGCCAACATCCCGCTCATCAAGAACAACTTCGCGCCGCTCTCCTTCGTGGACATCCCCGTCGAGAGCTACATCAGCGCCACCCTCGGGGTCTATGAACTGAACCGCGTCGAGCTGCTGCGCGATCTCTTTGTCTGGGCCTACGAGCGCTCGTGTCAACGCTACACAGTCCTTCGAGATGCGCTCCCGACCCCCGATCCCTTGCGGCTGCGCTACCGCGCGGAGCTGATGGAGTTGGTGCGCGAGACGGTGCGGAGCGGCGCCGCCGTCGATGAGCCGCTCCTCCATCGCCTCGCGGATGAGCTCATTGAGCCTGCGGATCGATCCGCGATGATCGCGATGGCAGTCAACGAGCTCCACCAACTGCACGAAGGCAACATCGCGCGATTTCGCCTACGCCTCTCTGAGTTCCGTGCGTGGTCGCGGCGAGGCTGATCAGACCAGGACAGCCCCGGCGCGCTCCATGAGGGCGGGGATGTCGACGTCGTGGGGGCAGGCTTCAGCAGCGGGGGCGAAGTCCACGCCCTCGAGCTGGCGGGCCTCGGCGGGGAGCTGGGCAAAGACGCTCCGGGCCTTCTCCGGCTCCCCGTAGCTGTCGTGGTACATCAGCGCCCGCAGCGTGTGCCCGATGCGAACGGGCGCGTCCACCGCCGCGTTGCAGATGTGCTCGCAGCCATCGCAGGCGTACGGACGGGTCAGCTCGGCGTAGCGATGCAGCTCCTGACGCTCCAGCATGCCCAGCTCCGAGCGATCAGCGGCAGCGGCAGCGTTCTCGGTGAGCATCGTCAGGTTCTTCATGTGCGAGACCGCCGCCGTGATGCGCTTGTCGCCCAGCACCGCCTTGATCACCGCCTGATGCTTTGTCCACTTCCCGGTCTGCTCCCAGGCCTCAAACGCCTCCTTGAACGAAGCCTCCGAGCCCTGGGTCTTCATGGCGATCAAGCCCACATCGGCGGCGTGGGCCGCGTCCATCGCCGCGCTCAGCGCGCCGTCACTGTACTTGCGGAAGTTGTAACGGAACATCACCGCCTCGACCCACGGCGTCTCCGCGGCCTTGTGCAGCAGCTCCGGCACGTTGTTGTTGTGACAGGAGAAGCCGAAGTGCTTGAAGGCGCCCTCAGCCTTGAGCTTCTCCACAGTGGCCTTCAGCTCGGGGGTGAAGACGCTGGCGTCGTCCAGCTTGTGCAGGAAGTACAGATCGATGGTCTTCACCTGCAGCCGCTCCAGGCTCTGCCGCACAGTGGCCTCGAAGCCCGCTGGATCCCACTTGTCGGACTTGGAGGTGATCCAGATCTGGTCCCGGTTCCCGGCCTTCTGCAGGTAGTTGCCGACGGCGACCTCGCTCTGGTCGCCGTTGTAGCAGTCCGCCGTGTCGAAGTAGGTGACGCCCAGCTTCACCGCCGCGGCGAGCTTGGGATCGAAGGTGGTGTCCAGGGTCACCCCGCCGCCGAACAGCAGCACCGGGATCTGCTTCCCTGTCTTGCCCAGGCGGCGGGTGGGCATCACCGCGGGGGCGTCGGCCAGCGCGGTCACGGGGGCCGAGGCGGCGGTAGCCAGCGCCGCGGCGCCGGCTGTGTGGGTCAGCAGCTCGCGGCGGGAGAGGTGCTCGTTCACAGTGGCCGACTTCTTGGGATCATTGCTCATCGGGTTCCTCGTCAGTGCGTGATCGGGGCTGGTTCGTCTGGTTCTTCTTGGAGGTCTGGAGCAGCAGGGAGCGGGCCTCGGAGCGGGTCTCGCCCACCGGGGTCACCCGGACGGCGCGCAGGCCGATGACCGGGCACTCGTGCTCACAGATGCCGCAGCCGATGCAGAGCTCCGGCCGCATGTACGGTTTGTTCAGGGTGACCTCGCTGCCGTCCCAGCGGATCACCTCTTCCTCGTAGTTGCCGATGGCCTTCGGGGTGGTCGGGCAGACCTCCTCGCAGACCACGCAGGGCGTCTCCATGCCCCAGGGCAGGCAGCGCCCGCGATCGAAGAAGGCCGTGCCCAGGCTGATGGGCCCCTCCTCGATGTGCAGGCCCACGCCCAGCTTCTTCTCGACCGAGGTCTTCTGGATGGCCCCGGTGGGGCAGACCTCGCTGCAGAGCGTGCAGCCCAGCTGGCAGAAGCCCGTCTCGAAGTCCATCACCGGGGTCCACAGCCCCTCGACGCCCGCCTCCTGCAGGGTCGCCGGCTGCAGCACGTTGGTGGGGCAGACGTTGACGCACTGATCGCAGCGGATGCAGCGCTCCAGGAACTCCTTCTCCTCGACGCTGCCCGGGGGGCGGATCACGTCGACGTCGTGGCTCTTGTCGCTGATGGCCGTCGACAGGCGCACGAAGGGGTAGGTGAGCGCGCCGGTGATCGAGGCGAACACCAGCCGACGGCGCGGAATGTCCGGCTCGGCGATGACCTGATCGTGGAGCTTGGACTTCAGCTTCGTGCCGAACAGCGACACGCCCTCCGACGTGATCGAGAGGATGTCCTTCACCGGCACCGGGGCCAGCTTGAAGGACAGGGCCTGCTCCGGGCAGTCGTCGATGCAGTTGAAGCAGACGAAGCACTCGGACTTCCGCAGCGCCGCCTGGGGGCTGCTGGCGCCCTCGCAACGTCGCAGGCAGAGGTCGCAGTCGGTGCACCTGGTCAGATCCCGGTCGATGCGCCAGATGGCGAAGCGGGAGAGGGAGCCCAGGAAGGCGCCCAGCGGGCAGAGGTAGCGGCAGAAGAACCGGGGGATGACGAGGTTCATCCCCACCAGCCCCACCAGCATGGCGCCCACGAACCACGCCCCGGCGAACACCCGCTGCTCCGGCGCGCCGGGGCTCGTGGAGAGCAGCAGCAGCGGCTGCGGGTCCATGCCCAGGCTGACGCGCATAGCCTCGGCGAGGTTGCTGCTGGCCAGGTCGCTGGCCGGGGAGATGAAGAGGGTGAAGGAGCGGACCAGCAAGCAGATGGGATCCAGCAGGCCGATCTGCAGGGAGCCGAAGGCGGCCATCACCAGGAAGACGATCAGGATCAGGTACTTGAGCTGCTGGCCCGGCCTGTAGCGGTTGGCGTCCAGGTTGTCGCGGTTGCTGCGGATGTTGAACAGCCAGCCCGTGAACTGGTGCAGCGTGCCGTAGGGGCAGACCCAGTTGCAGAACACCCGCCCCAGCAGGAGGGTGGGGATGAGCACGAACAGCCCGCGCCAGAGCCAGCGGTAGACCGTGCCGGTGGAGAGGGCGGTGGCGACGCCGACGAGGGGGTCGATCTCCAAAAAGAGGCTGACCGGGTAGCCCTCCATGCGGCTGAACCAGGTGACCCAGAGCAGGAAGGTGAAGAGGCCGAAGAAGAAGGCCTGGCTGATGACCCGCGTCGTCGTGATGCGGAAGACCCGCGCCCACCAGGGGGTGCCGTCGCGGTTGGCGTCGAGGATGCCCTTCAGAGTGGCCTTCTTTCTGGCCATTACGCTGTCCCCGCCGTCACAGCTGCACCTCTTTGACCCGCAGGCTGCGCCAGTCGGGCACGCCCAGGCCCCGCTCGGCGGCCTGTCGGAAGTAGTCGGGCAGCGCCTCGTCGCCGCGCTCCAGCAGGGCCTGCCAGCCCCAGGCGTCGGCGGCCAGGGAGTCGGTGGAGGCGACCACCGTGCCGGTCTCCTTCACGTCGGAGAGGCTGCCGCCGGTGGGGCCGCTGCGCATCAGCACCCGGGTGCCGTCCAGCAGCACGAAGGTGGGCTTCAGCATCAGGGCGAGGTCGCTGATGATGCCGTGGATGTCCTGGTGGAACTGGTTGCGGCGGCCGCCGAGCAGGCCGTACCAGTTCTTGGTGGTCATGGAGGCGCGGCAGAGGTTGTGGTCCTTGACCGGGGCCACGCCGATGACCTTGTCCGCGCCCTGGAAGGGCCGCCAGAAGAAGGGCCAGGTCTCGATCCAGGTGGCGCCGGGGGTGTGCAGATCCTCGAAGTCGCTGGGCACCGGCAGGTAGACCCGGGCGCCGGCCTCGACGGACGCGCGCTGGATGCCGCTGCGCACGAAGCAGCTCTCGGGGGACTCGATGGGGTTGTCGCAGACCCGCACCTCGGACGCGCCGGCGCTGATGAGCAGGCGGATGAGCGCCGAGACGACCGCCGGGTTGCTGGTGGCGCCCAGGGGTGGGGCCCGATCGAAGGCCACGTTGGGCTTGACCACGACGACGTCGCCGCGCTGGATGAAGCGGGAGATGCCGCCGATGGCGTCCACCGCGCCGCGGACCAGAGCGTCGGCGCTTCGCTCCGCCTCGGCTTCGCCTCGCGCGCGGCCTGTTCGGGCGACGCCGAGGTGGGCGGCGGTGGCGCTGGCCTCGACGGCGAAGCCGCCCTCGGGGAGGGAGATGACGCGCTCGCGGGGCTTGCCCGCCTCGCCGTCGGGATCCTTGAGGGAGCCCGGCCACTCCGGGGGGGCGAGGGCGGCGTAGGTGGAGAGGGCGCTCAGGCCGGCGACCGCCGCGGCGCCGCGCAGCAGGGCCCGGCGCTCGAGCTGCCGGTGGCGCTGTTCGTCATCGCTCATCGCTCACCGTGTCATCGTCAGACTCAGTGTCACCCAGAGCGGCATCACCGTCCAGTTTCTACGGAGGGGTGGACTGGCTCCAGTTGTCAGCTCCCCAACATTGGACGTAGCCATCTGTTTGTACGCCACAGGCGTCGAAATACCCCCAGGGGAAACGCATCCAAAATTCCTCCTCTGTCAGATCATGGGGTGGCGTGTTGGAGCAGATTGGGGCTCGCTGTCCCTCCACCCACATGGCATCGAGCTCTGCGGTCAGTGAGGGCGCTCTCGGATTAGAGCGTGCCGTCTGAGTCCATCCCACAACCTGACAGCGGAAGAAGCATTTCGGAGAAAGCGGCGTGATCGGCGATAAAAACTTGCACCCTTTTCCAGGACGCGCTCCCTGAACGACGTGTAGATCAGCAAGTAGCTCAATGATGGAGAGATGAAGTATCTACGGCGGCGTGGTTTGACCATAGTTATTCTCTCCCCAACACACTGCCTGACCATTTTCCCGCAGCGCACAGGTCGAGAATGTTCCTCCACTCACATCTACGTAGACTCCAGCAGGAGACTCTAATAGAAAGCCCCAATCATATCCCCAACACTCAAGTTCCCCACCTGAGACTATCCCACATGCATGACCGGCACCTGCGCCAATGTATTCATAAAGGTTTCCAGTCTTCGGCACATACTCCGCAAACAACTGTCCAAAGCACATAGTTTCCCCAAGCTCAGTCAGACCACAAGTCTTATTGCCCATCATTCCGAACTGAACAAAGGTAGCACTCGGAAGGTTCAATTGCCCATGCTCATTACTGCCCCAACAGTGAGACACACCTTCTGCATCGATCCCGCAATTATGATAGCCACCTGCATACACAGAATCAAACAGACCTTCCGGGGTATCTGTCACCTGCCCATACCCTTTTCCTTCATCAATCTCTATCCCCCAACAATGTAGTCTCTTTGCCGCGTCCACTGCACAGGTATGATATCCCCCCGCCGAAACAGATAAGAATTCTCCTGTGTTCGGTGGGCTTGCCTGCCCCCAGCCATTGTATCCCCAACACACGAGTTTGGAATCCAGGGATACTGCGCAAGCATGATCCTCACCGACAGAGATATCAGAATACTCACCATCAGGGACCGTGCTTACTGAACCATTTGTATCTTCGCCCCAACACACTATCTTACCATTAAATAGCAACCCACACCCATGAGTACTACCAAGACCGATCTCCTGATACAAGCAAGTCGACTGACGAAAACTATGAGCGAGCCCTGTATCCTTTGTATCTGTCTGCTCAGAGCAGTCTACCGGCTTACCCGTGTCCTCTACCATTCCTGTTTCTATCGGGTCCACTACGGTGTCAGTCTCATCTGCAGTATCGGTCTCGCTGGAGTCTGTCGTTCCTGAGCTTCCTCCATTCAGTCCTGTATCAGGCTCAGATGTAGACGTATCTTCAACATCAACACTATCTTTAGTGGTTGTAGAGACTGGCTTTTCACGGCAGGAAGAGAGTCCTAGGATTCCCCCCACAAAAAATACTACTGTCCACAAGTTCCAATGGTGAGACGTTTTCATTCATCAGCTCCCATATTGGGGGGGATTTAAACGTAATTCTCTTGGAGTAGTCGAAGTCCGGCTCGTCAGCCCATTGTCAGATATATTGTAAATGACAATGGATGACAGCCTCCAACGTCGCTGTTCAACAACACACCGCCTGCTCTCAAATCATAAGAGACGAGACGCTGCCTCCAGGATCACATCTGCCCCCATCAAGCCTCGCGGGCTTGATGCAGGGGAAGCGCACCAAGCTGGAGCCCCCCGGTACCCTACCCCCCACCTTCAGCGAGGCCGCGCCGCATCCCCACCCTCTCGATAAGCCCCCACCTTCCGCCAGAACGCGCCGCACGGCGCGCGCCAACTGCGAAGAGTCCCCGTTGAGGAACGTGACGTCCCAGCGCCGCACGCCAGAGGGTCCAGCGAGGACAGGCGGGAAGACGGTGTCCGCAGGACGCCCCCGCCACGAGCTGCGACCTTGGCGGGTTCTGGAAAATCTCTACCGCGGTGCGGTGTGCGCTGCCTTGAAGGCTAGCGTCCGTCGCGAGGCCACAGCGCCTCACCGAACCTCCAGATTATCCAGGTTCCGACCAATGGATGCCAACCCAAGTGGGCTTGCCAGACGACTCGAGAGTCACTGCACAGGGGTGTGAGTGCGACGACGACGAAGGAGGAGACTTGCACGAGAGGGGAAGCGCAGGTTCCCCTCTGGAGACAACGCTGGTTGGCAGTGGCGAATCCGTCAAAGTGGCTGAAGAGCCGCAGTAACGACCACGATCCATGCGGCAGCCGCGCTCCCAGTAAGCTCCACGATCCATGCGGCAGCCGGCCTCACGCTGACCGACACGATCCATGCGGCAGCCCCACCTCGTGTCCCACCAGGCCCGCAGAGATGAGCGGTCCCGAAGACACGAGCGTTCCGCTCAAGGGGTGAACCCCGGCGAGTGGGGCCCGGCTGATCCCGGCCCGGCCGACCTCAGCCCGGCTGGGTTGGGCTCGGGTGGGCTGGGTTGGGCTCGGGTGGGCTCGGGTGGGTTTGGGCTGCCGCATGGCTTGTGAAGCTCACTGGGAGCGCGGCTGCCGCATGGATCGTGACGGTTAGTGCGGGTTCTTGGCCACTTTGACGGATTCGCGGGTGCCAACCAGCGTTGTTTCTGGAGGGGAACCTGCGCTTCCCCTCTCGGGCAAGTTCTCCTCCTCGTTCCTCGTCGTCATCGCCCTTCACACCCCTGTGCAGTGACTCTCGGGTCGTCTGGCATGCCCACCAGGGTTTGCATCCATTGCGAAACCTGGCCGGTTTTACTGGATTCGTCCGCAACAGCAACACCTGGGCTCCGTCGAAAACCGTCCACGTGTTCGCAAGGTCTTGCCTCCTGATGTCGCCTTGCGGCGAGGCATCTGACGTCGCAACACCCTCTCGCGTGCGCCGCTGGGACGTCACGTTCCTCAAAGGGGCCTCTTCGCAGTTGGCGCGCGCCGTGCGGCGCGTTTGGGCGAAAGGTGAGGACTTATCGAGAGGGTGGAGATGCGGGGCGGGGCTGGCCGAAGATGGGGGCACAGGAGCTGCTTTATTGCCAAAGTCCACTCAGGCCGAAGGGCCAACACATAGAATTCATTCAGTACTCCTCCCCGTACTCCTCGTCGTCGCCGCCGTATTCCTCGTCTTCAGTCTTCTCTGCCGGTGCCGCGGCGTCCAGAGAATCTGACAGCTCCTGACGAGCGCCTTCGCGGACGGTATCGGGCATCGCCTCCAGAGCGCTCAGCAGCGCCTCCAGCGCTTCCTCGCCGCCCTCCAGCTCCGCGGCGCTGTAGACACCGGCGACGAACGGCGGCGCGACCACGGCCGTCGAGAGCCGCGACTGGAACTGGTCCCGCACCCACACCCGCCCGCCCGCCTCCTCGGGCTCCCCGAGCAGGGAGAAGCCGGACATCAGCGCCGCCGCGCGGGCCTCCGGGTCGCCGTCCACGCTGACAAAGACCACCGCCCCCTCACCGTCGATCGCGCCGGCGTGCACGCGCTGACCGGCGGCGAGGGAGAAGGCGTCCTCGGCGTAGTAGGAGACCCCCGACGTGGGCAGCCCGAGCTGCCCGACGAGCAGCGCGAAGGACCAGGGCAGGGCGTCACCGGCGAGCGACGCGACCAGCCGCCCCTGGAGGTGCTCCAGCGCCGCCGTCGAGCGCGGGCTCGCGTCCGAGGCGACCAGCCGCAGGTAGTGCCGCCCCCGGGTCAGGAAGCGGGCGTTCGACTCCACGCGCACCAGCCCGCCGTCCATCACCTCGGGCGGCCGATCCGGCCCGGACTCGGCTGAGAGGCAGCCCAGCGCGTTGGCGGGCGCGCCCAGGTCGTAGATCTCCACGTCCACCGCCCGGGTCTCATCCTCCGGATCGAAGTAGCTGGCGAAGGCGAGGCTGACGAAGCCGAAGGACTTGTAGAAGCCCTCCCGACCGTTGATCTTCTCGTAGACGTTGTCCGGCCCGAAGGTCGCGACCCCGCCCTCGGTCCAGCCCGACGGGGCCACGCCCTCCGGCAACACCCCCCGCGCCACGTCGGCGGGCCCGCGCCGCGTCATGCCGGGCGCGGCCTCGAAGAGCGCGGGGTCCGGGTTGGCCCCGCGCCACGCGACCCAGCCGCCCACCCCCGCCATCCCGACGGCGATCACCGCCCCGGCCCACACCTCGCGCCGGCTGTAGCGGCGGCGGTAGTGACGCCCGATGTGATCGTTGAAGACGCGATCGGTCTTGGCTCTCTTATCTTTCGCCATCCCGCCTCAGATAGCCTTACTGCGGCAGCACTGAGAGACGGAAGATGGCGCCCACCTTGACCGCCTTGCCGATGGGGACGAGGGCGGTCGTGCGCGCGTCCACGTTGATCTTCATGGCGTAGGAGCCCTCCTCGACCTCCTCAACCCCCACGAACACCGCGTTGGGCGGCACCTGGACGGCCATGTTCACCAGCGCGTCCTCCATCGCCTTGTGGGTACGCATCGCGAGGTAGCGCTCCGCGCCCTCCAGCCCCAGGATCCGGTTGGCCTCGCCGCCGGTCATGAAGAGGCCGCGGTAGGCGTCGATGTTGCCGTCGCGCGCGACCTCGAACACCGCGCGGGCCAGCTCCTGGGGGGAGACGGGCGCCTTGCGCTCGGAGCGGCGCTGGGCGCTGATGCCCTGCTGGCGACTGCTGGTGCGGGTGAGCAGCCACATGAGCAGCAGCGCCAGGACCGCCAGCATCAGGTAGTTCTGCTTCTTCTTGTTCTCGAGGCGGTCGTTGTATGCGCGGCGATCCTGCTCGCGCTTCGCCGCGGCCTCAGCCGCCACCGCGCGCCGCTCCGACTCCTCTTCTTCGCTGAGGCGCTCGCCGTTGTCGTCGTAGTACCGGACCTGCTCGCGGACAGGCGCCGCGGCCTCTTCGGCGGCGTCCTCTGCCCCAGGCTCGCGCTCGCCGGCCTGCTCCGCTGTGTCCGCGCTGCCCTGCGCGAACGCCAGCGGCGGAGAGATCAGCAGCAAAGTCAGCAAAGTACAGCGAAACATCTCGGCCCTCTGTCACAAGCATACAGAAGGCGAGCGAATTCGTGGGCTACTGTCGCTGAAAGACGCGGGCGTAGAAGCCGTCGGCGCCGTGTCGCAGTGGATCCGTCGTCAGCTCATCCAGCGCCAACCACCCCCGGCGCGCCTCCAGGAACGCCTCGACGACGCGCTGGTTCTCATCCGCCAGCAGTGAGCAGGTCGCGTAGATGAGCCGCCCGCCTGGCGCGACCAGCGACGCGGCCCGCTCCAGGATCGTCCGCTGCAGGGCGCTCGCCTCGGCGACGCGATCGTCGGAGACCCGCCAGCGGCTGCCCGGGTGGCGGCGGATCACCCCGCTGCCGGTGCATGGGGCGTCCACGAGCACCCGCGCCGCGCTGCCGGCGGCGATCGGCAGCGGCCCGCCGGGGTCGATTCGCGTGGTCCGCAGCCGGAGCCGAGCCCGCTTCGCCCGACGCGCGGCCTCCTCCAGCGCCCGCCCCCGCACGTCCAGCGCGTGAACGCGGCCCCCGCGCGCCGCCAGCGCGAGGCTCTTCCCCCCGGCCCCCGCGCAGAAGTCCACCGTCAGCCCCTCCCGAGGTGGGTCGACCAGCGCCGCCACGAGCTGACTGCCCTCGTCCTGGACCTCCACCAGCCCGTCCCGATATAGCGCCAGCGACGGCAGGTGCACGCGGCCCTCGACGATGACGGCCTCCGCGCTCAGCTCCCCGGGCCTGGCGCTCACGCCCGCCTCGCGCAGCGCGGCCAGCGCCGCCTCCCGCCCCAGCCGGGGAGAGACGCGCAGGGTCGTCGGCGCGCGCTCACCCAGCGCCGCCGCCAGCGCCCGGGCATCCTCGCGCTCGCTCACCAGCCTGCGGGCGAAGTCCCCGGGGAGGCTCGCCAGCGCCGCGATCTGCGCCACGTCATCCGGGCGCTCTTCGCGGATCCAGTCCCGCACGGCCTCCCCCGGAGCCGAGAAGGCGGAGAACACCGGCGCGCCAAACGCCTGGGCCGCGTCCTCCGGCATGCGCCCCGACGATCGGATGAGCGCCGCCTCCCAGAGGGCCTCGACGCGCCGCGCGCCGTCCCAGCCGCCGCGCCGCAGCAGCAGCTCCAGGAGCGGCCACCGCCGCAGCGCCTCGTGGATCGCGTCCGCCACCAGCCGGCGGGGGGCGCTCCCCAGCCGCCGCTCTCTGCGAAGCGCGCGGCTCAGCCAGGCGTCCGCATCGGCCTCCAACCGGCCGGATGCCCCGTCAAGCAGCGCCACACCGCAGCGCGCCACCACAGGAAAGCGCAGGCGCGCGAGCCGCTCCACAGCGGGCGGAGTCACGACAGGGATCAACGGGTCGGGTTGAATCGGGCCACCTCAGTCATCAGACCGGAGTAGCATGTTTCCATGCCCTTGAGCGTCTGCCCTGAGTGTCGTAGAGGCACGCTGGGCTGGGCCACCGGAAGAGAATCAGATCGACCGGTGGACCAGCTCCGGTGTGATCGTTGTGGCTATGTCCTCGCCATCGAGGACTGGCACGTGCCGGCCTCCCCCATGCGCCAGGGCCGCTGCCGCAACTGCGGCGGCGTGCGCTACCAGGGGCACTGCCTGGACTGCGGGCTCTCCGAGGAGGAGGATCTGGAGGTCCACGAGGAGCTGCGAGCGCTGGTGCACCCCACCGCCGATCGCCTCGCCTGCGCCCGGCTCGCCATGGCCATGGGGCGAAAGCTCATCGCGCTGAAGCTCGCGACCGCCTCGGCCCACGACGGGCCCAAGCCGGACGTGGGCCGCGCGCTGCGCATCAACCTCCTGAGCCAGATCGGCGAAGACGCCGCGGCGTTCAGCGACGCCCGGCAGTGGACCGTCGAGTCGCCGGATCAAGCCGTCGCCTGGGCGGCCTACGCGGAGCAGCTCTCGAGCGCCGAGCGCAAGGGAGAGGCCGTCGCCGCCTTCCAGAAGGCGCTGAGTCTCGACAGCAACGCCCACCGGGTCCGGGCGCGCCTCGCCCAGCTCTACCTCGACCTCGGGCGCTGGGGACAGGCCCAGGCCTCCGCCCGGGCGGTGCTCAACCAGAAGGGCGATCGAGAGGCGACGCTGGCCGCCCTCGGGGTGATCGCGCACTACGTCGAGCTGCTGATTCAGCGCGGCGAGCAGCGCTCGGTGGAGGAGGTCCTCGAGTCACTCGGGGACCGCGCCGGCCGGCACCCGACCTTCCTCTGCGCGCGGGCGTGGCTGGCGTGGCAGGACAACAACCACACCCTCGCTCGCAAGGAGCTGAAGGCCGCCCGCAAGATGCAGGTGAACTCCGAGTATCCGCTCCTGGAGCAGATGGAGGAGCTCATCAAGGGCGCCCGCTGGTGGTGGTAGATAGATGAGCCAGGCGGGCGTCGATCAGCTCGGCGGGGCCAGGCTGAGGTTCAGATCGGCGGTGCCGATGGACACCGGGCCGATCATCTCCGTCTCCCAGTCCTCGGGCGAGCGCACCATGGGGTCGCCGCCCGCGGGGATGCGCGCCTTGATCCAGACCTCCGCCGGCCAGTCGCCGCCGCGGATCAGGTTGGCCTCGGAGAGCTGGAAGTCCAGCGGGAAGGCGGGGCTCTCCAGCCGCAGCGCGGCCAGGGGCGGCCCGCGCTCCTCGGCGGAGGTTCGCACGTAGATGAACAGCAGCGAGGCCGGGGCGTCGCCGGCGCCGTCCGTCAGGGAGAGCTGACCGGAGACCCGGGGCTCGCCAGCGGGCTGAGCATCGGCCTGAGCATCGGCCTGAGCGCCGGCCTGAGCGCCGGCCTGGGCGCCGGCCGCGCCGCCGGCGGCTTCGTAGCGGGCGATGTCCGCGAGGATGGCGGAGGCCGCCTGCCGATCTTCCTGGTTGGTGCCGATCTCCAGCACCTTCTGGAGGATGGGCTTGGCCTCGTCGATGCGGCCCCGGTTGAGCAGCGAGATGCCCTTCCAGAGCAGCGCCTCGGTGAACGCGGGGTGCTCGGAGAACACCTCCTCCAGCGTCTCGTCGAGGCGGTCGTGCATGCCCACCATGAACTGCATGGCGGCGAGGTGGGTCTGCACCTCGGGGTGCCCCTCATCGATCTGACGGGCGCGATCGACGTACTCCATGGCGACCTCGATCTGCCGATTCATGATGGCGTAGTGGGCCACCACGTTCAGGGCGTCGATGTCGTCGGGGGTGCTCTCCAGCGTCGCCAGCGCGGCGTCGACCGCCGGGTTGGTCGCGGAGGCCGGGGCCGCCTCGCTGGTGTTGCCGGTCATGCTCCCGCCCTCGGGACGGGGGGCGGTCGACTTCACCAGCACCAGCGCCGCGACGCCGATGAAGGCCGCCGAGCCGACGGCCCAGAGCGCGCGCACGCCGCCCGCGGGGACCGGCTTGCTGGCGGGCTCGACGGCGATGGGCGCGTCGATCGCGCGCAGCACATCGGCCGCCTCGTTGACCAGCGCGTCCTTTCGGGACGTGTAGTCGGTGGGATCGTGCTTGGAGCGCTCCAGCTCCAGCACCCGCAGCTCCTCCAGGAGCTGGGCCTTGCGGGCGTTCAGCACCTCACGGGGGTCGGTCACCGCGGACGCGCCACGGGCGCGGAGGCCCAGCACGACACCAGCGGCGGCGCCGAGCACCAGCACCATCAGCGGCGGGCCCCAGACGTTCCAGTCCACTTTATTCGTCTCCAAGTTCGGCGAGGATGCGCTGCACGTACTCGTCCTTGTCAGCGGGCTCGCCGGCGGCGCCCTCGGGGGGGAGGGTCAGCGGATCCTCCTCGCGCCCGCGCAGGGACCACGCGACCCAGCCGCCGCCCAGCAGCATGAAGCCGATGGGCCCCAGCCACACCAGCCAGTTGACCCCCTCGGTCTTGGGGTCCAAGAGCACCCACTCACCGTAGCGGTCGATAAAGAAGTCGACGATCTGATCGTCGGAGTAGCCCTCCTCGACCAGCTCGGTGATGCGGCCCTTCATGGCCACGGCCGCCTCGGCCTTGGAGTCGTTGACCGACAGCCCCTGGCACACCGGACAGCGCAGCTTGCTGGCCAGCTCCTCGATCAGGATCGAGGCGTCCTCCGCGCTGGGCGGCGCCTCCGCGGGCGGGCCGAGGATCGCCTCGTCGGCGGCGACGACGGGGGCGCTCAGCGCGAGCATCAGGGAGAGGAGGAGCGTCTTCACAGCAGCTCCTCCAGCACTTCGCTGATGATGTTGAAGCTCAGCGGGCCGGCGTGCTTCCGCACGATGATGTGCTCACGGGAGAGGAAGAAGGTCTCCGGTACGCCGCCGACGCCGTAGTCGATGGCCGTGCGCTGCCCCGGGTCCAGCAGCGCCGGGTAGCTGCTGCCGTGGCGCTTCAGGTAGGGGCGCACCTTCTCCTCGGTGTCGCCGTAGACCACCCCGAGGAACTGCACCCCGCGCGGACCGTACATCTCGGCCGACTGGAGCAGGATGGGGTGCTCGACGGCGCAGGGCCGACACCAGGTCGCCCAGAAGTTGATGACCACCGGGCTGCCCGCGAACTGCTCCAGGGTCACCTGCTGCCCGTCGAGGTCGTACAGGATGAAGCCCGGGGCGGGCTTGCCGTCGAGCATGCTCGGCAGCGCCTTGGGGTCCTTCCCGAAGCCGTTGGCCAGCACGGCCACCAGCGCGATGATGGGCACGAGGCCCGCGACCAGCATCTTCCAGTTCATGCTCACTTCGCCGCTGCAGAGGTGGACTTCTTCGCGGCGCGCCTCGCCGAGGCGCGGCCCCAGGGGACCATGGAGAGCAGGCCGCCGAAGAACATCACGATGCCGCCGATCCAGACCCACGACACCAGCGGCTCGATCACGATCTTCACCGAGGAGGACTCGCCGTCGATCCGGATCAGGGAGAGGTAGAGATCCTCGAAGGCGCCGGTGCGTACATCCGGAGTGGGGATGGGCTGGGCCATGGTGGGGTAGTGGTTCATGCGCGGCGAGAGCTGGCCGAGGTCGCGGCCGCCGGCGCTGATGTCGAAGGTCGCCGCCATGCCCTTGCGGTGGGGCTCCGCGAAGCTCTCGGCGCCGGAGTAGGTGACGCTGTAGTCGCCGATCTCGTGGGTCTCGCCGACCTTCAGGGTGACGTCCGCTTCCTGTCGCCAGGTCGAGGAGACCGCCACGCCGACGGCGAGGACGATCACCCCCACGTGCACGATGTGGCCCGTGAAGCGCCGCCGGCCGCGGCTGATGACCTTCAGCAGCGCCGCGCCGAAGGACTCGCCCTTGCTCTTCGCCCGGGCCCTCGCGGGGATCGTGAACTCACGCACGCTGACGGTCAGCGCGAAGGAAGCCATGGAGAAGGTCGCCAGCGCCCAGGGGTTCGTCAGCCCGATCACCGCGCAGAAGATGGCGGCGGCCACCGCCACGACGCCGGGCACCACGAACTGCTGCTTGAGCTGTTCGGGGGTGGGGCGCCCCCAGGGCAGCGCCGGCCCGACGCCCATCAGGAAGAGGAGCGCCACGCACAGCGGCAGGGTCATCTTGTTGAAGTAGGGCTGCCCGACCGAGATGCGCTCGTCGGTGAGCGCCTCGTTGATGAGGGGGAAGAGGGTTCCCAGCAGCACCGTGAAGGTGAAGGCGGTGAACAGCAGGTTGTTGGCCATGAAGGCGCCGGGCTTGGACACCGGCTCGACGGACTGATCCCGCCGGGTGCGCTCATACTCGCGCTTCAGGTGCTCGATGGCCCCCACCAGCGCCGGCTCGCCTTCGCCGTCTCCCGTGGTGAGGGAGCTGCTCAGAGTGTCGAAGTGCTGGTTGTAGCCGCCGCCCGCGAGCCCGGCCTCCAGCGAGAGCCGCTGCCCCGCGTCCAGCTCCGCGCTCAGCGCCGCCCGCGCCAGCGAGCCGCGCGCCGTGTCCACCGCGCCGCCCAGCGAGGCGGTGACGATGTCCATGCGCGAGGCCAGCAGCACCACCGTGCCCGTGAGGCTGATGGCGATGAACACCAGGAAGGCGGGGCCGATGGAGGACTGGGTGAAGCTGTGCACCGAGTTGAACACGCCGGAGCGCGTCATGAAGGTGCCCAGCAGCGTCAGCAGGAAGCTCGCCATGGCGAGGGACAGCGTCCAGACCTTGAAGGCCCCGCGCCGCTCCATGACCATGGCGGAGTGCAGGAAGGCCGTCGCGGTGAGCCAGGGCAGGAAGCTCGCGTTCTCGACCGGATCCCAGGCCCAGTAGCCGCCCCAGCCCAGCACCTCGTAGCTCCACCAGCCGCCGAGCATGATGCCGAGCGACAGGAAGCTCCACGGCGCCAGCATCCAGCGCCGCAGCGAGCTGATCCAGGCCGCGTCCAGCTTGCCGGCGAGCAGCGCGCCCGCCGCCATGGCGAAGGGCACGCTCATCCCCACGAAGCCCAGGTAGAGGGTCGGGGGGTGGATGATCATCAGGGGGTGGTTCTGCAGCAGCGGGTTGGGCCCCGGCCCGTCGGGCGGCACCGGGAACTCCGGCGCGAAGGGGTTGGCCACGCTGGCGACCAGGAAGTGGAAGAAGACGTTGATGAGCAGCAGCACGCCGAGGGCGTAGGGCGTCTGCTCAGGGCTTCGATCCTTCGTGAGCCAGGCGAAGGCGGCGGTGAAGCCCCCCAGCACGAAGCCCCAGAAGAGGATGGAGCCCTCCAGGGAGGACCACAGCGAGACGATGGCGATGACCGTCGGGGTGCTGCGGCTGCCGACCTGGGCCACGTAGCTGACCGAGAAGTCGTGGGTCAGGAGGGCGTACTCCATCAGCCCGGTCGCGGCGATCATGGTGACGCCGACGAGGATCGCGAGGTGCCGCGCCCAGCGCCAGCCGTCCGCGCTCTTCCGCGCGCCAGCCGAGAGGGCCACCACCGCGCCGATAGCGGAGGAGGCGAGCGCCAGCAGGATCAGGCTTCGGCCGATGAGGGAGATCAAGGTGTCAGGCCTCCAGAGAAGGGCGCTCTTATAGCGGTCAGTCGCGAAGTCACAGCCTCAGAATTCTTCTTCCAGAGTCTTGTAGAGCTCCTTGGAGTCCACGCCCTCCTCGGGCGCCTTGTACTCGTTGGAGTGCTTGACCATCACCTGATCGCACTCAAAGGTGCCGTCAGGCTTCATCGTGCCCTCCACCACGACGCCGATGCCCTCGCGGAACATCGCCGGCGGGGCGGCCTTGGCGTGGGCCGGCACGGACCAGGCGCCGGTCGCCTCGGTGACGCGGAAGGCCAGCTCCTGGCCGTCAGCGTTCCAGTCGACCGATCCGGCCTCCACCAGCCCGCCGAGGCGGATGGTGGCGCCCACGGCCTCATCGCCGGCCTCGAGCACCTGCTGGGCATCCCAGAAGTAGACGAGGTTCTCCTGCATGCTGCCCATCATCACCGCGCCGAGGCCGGTGAGACCGACGAGCAGCGCCGCGACGAGCGCGAGGCGACGCTTTCCATTTGCGTTCATGACTTCTCCTGACCGGCTGAGCGGGGCCGCCGCAGCCATAGAGAGACCGTGTACCCGAGGAGACCCGCCCAAGTCACCCCATAGGCCATGTACACGTATTCCCAGCCACCCTGAATCACACCGTCCATCAGTTGACTCCCAGCTTGAGGGGCTCGGGCAGCGGCGGCAGCTCCGGGGAGGCGTCCGCCGCGCTCTGAGCGAGGCTGATGCGGCGGCGCAGGCCGATGGCGCCCACCGCGAAGAAGGTCATGCCGAAGGCGGTGATGCGCAGCGGGAGGACCATGGGGTCCGAGACCGTGTCCGGGCTCGAGTAGCCCTGGTGCAGGCTGTTCCACCACTCCACCGACTTGTAGACGATGGGCACGTTCACCGCGGCGAGCACGGTCGCTACGGCGGTGATGGTCTTGCGGCGCTCGTGCTGATCGATGAGCCCGCGCAGCACGAGCACGCCGATGAAGGAGACCATCAGGATCGCCGTGGTCGTCAGCCGGGGATCCCAGGTCCACCACACGCCCCAGGTGGGCCGCGCCCAGATGGAGCCCTGGAGCAGCAGCATGCCGGTGAGCAGCACGCCGATCTCCACCGCGGCCTCGGCGGTGGCGTCCCAGCTGTCCTTGTTGGTCCAGAGGGAGCCGACGGCCCCCACGAAGGCGATGGTGAAGGTCACCAGCGCGACCCAGGCGGTGGGCACGTGGGCGTAGAGGATGCGCCCCACGTCGCCCATCATGGCCTCGCGGGGGGCGACGAACAGGCCCACGCCGTGGCCCACGCTGATGAGCGCGAAGCCCAGGACCATGATCAGCCTGGGAACCCGCGGCGTCGCCCAGAGCAGCGCCGGGATGAGCACCGCGGCGGAGACGGCCAGGAGAATGGTGACGGTATTCATGCGGACACTACATTCATGCGGACACTACCTTCTCGAAGAGCACCCCACCCAGGCTCCAGTACACAAGGTTCAAGCAGAAGAGGAGGGTGATCCAGCCGCCGGTCTGAGCCATCGGGTCGCCCTGGATCTGCAGGGCGGTGACCTTCACGGCGGCGAGCAGGGTCGGTACGACCAGGGGAAAGAGCAACACCGGCAACATAAGTTGCTGGCTGGCGAGCCGCGCGGTCAGCGCGGCGTAGAGGGTTCCAGGAGCGCAGATACCCGCGCTCCCGAGGACGATGGTGCCGAGAACGACGGCGATCGATCCCTCAATTTCCAAAGAAAACAGCCCGGTGCTGAACAGGAAGCATCCGGCGCCGAGCGCTGAGAGCACGACGAGGTTGGCGATCGCCTTCCCGTAGAAGATCGCGGCCGGGCTGGTGGGCGCGAGCAGCAGCCCCTCCAGCGCCCCGGACTCGGTCTCCGTCTGAAACGACTGCGCCAGCAGCAGCGTCGACGCGGAGAGGATGGCCAGCCAGAGGTAGGCGCCGGCGAGCTTCTGGAGCAGCGGGGTGTTGGGGCCCACCGCGAACGAGAACAGCAGCAGCAGCGTCGCCGCGTAGGTTCCGAGCGCGATGCTCCGCGTGCGTCCACGCCACTCGATCAGCAGATCCTTGCGGAGGATCCAGAGCACCTGGGAGAGCAGGCCGGGCTGCGGCACGGGGGGGAGGGCGCTCATCCCGCCAGCCCGGGCTCTGCGGGGGTGTGCAGCATGGTCCAGGCGCGGGTGATGTCTCGCGCGGGCCCGAGCCAGCGCGGCAGCCCGCTGTCCAGCAGGAGCGCCCGGTCACAGTAGGACGCGGCGCGCTCGACGAGGTGAGAGGCGATGACCAACGTGACCCCTTCGGCCCGGAGCCGCTCCAGGATTGCTTCAGTGCGGCGGAAACCCTCTGGATCGAGCTGGCCATAGGGCTCGTCGATCAGCGCCAGCCGGGGGGCCTGCGCCAGCAGCCTGGCGAAGCCGAGGCGCTTCCGCATCCCCGCGGAGTAGTTGCGGACCGGGTCCGGCCGCTCCTGCAGCCCGACGGTGTCGAGCCACTCAGCGACCTTCGGCTCCCGCCCCAGCAGCCCCGAGAGGATGGTGAGGTTCTCCGAGGCCGAGAGATCTTCGTAGAGGCCGAGCTTGTGGGTGAGCAGCGCGGTGCGCTGCCGCGCGTCCCACATCTCCTGAGCGCCCGCCCCCTCACCGGTGAGGGGGATGCCCATCACCTCGAGCTCGCCTACCGAGGGCTCGATCAGAGTGGCCAGGGTGCGCAGCAGAGTGGTCTTGCCGCTGCCGTTGGCGCCCACGATCAGGAAGCACTCGCCCGCCTCCACCGTGAGCTCCAGGTGGGCGAGCGCCCAGCGCGCTCCAAAGCGTCGGCCGAGCCCTACAGCCCGGATCGCAGGTTCATCCATGCCGCCACGTCTAATCGTGAGGGTCTGCGGCGTCTATCCGACAGATGACTTGTGACGCACTGTGATACCCCGCCCGCTGCTATCAGAAGTCCGTAATCGACACCTTCGCGTCGGCCGGAGGGGTGCCGCTGCCCGTGAACCACGCGCTGATCAGCGCGTCGGCCGTGACGATGACGCCCTCGCCGTTCATGCTGGCGCGCACCGTGTAGTTCAGCGTGCACGCCTCCCCCGCCACGCAGGCGAGCGGCCCCTCGGTGTCCAGCAGCACGGCCTGATCCTCGCCGTCCGCGGTCGCGGTGGCCACGACGACATCATCCAGCAGCAGCTCGGCGACGATGTCGTAGGTCGCTGGCGCGGCAGCGCTGTCGCCAGTGTCAGCGCTGTTCTCCAGCTCCCTGGTGAAGCTCAGGGCGACCTCCGCCCCACCCTCGAAGGGGTCCTCTGGCACGGCGGTCGGGCTCGCGGTGACCGTGAAGAACTCCTCATCCTCCGGGAAGTCACTGTCCAGCCAGATCCACAGCTCCCGGGTGTCCTCGGCGCGGACGTCCCAGGAGCCGCTGATGCCATCGCCCGCGTCCTTGTCGCCGCCCGAGCAGGCCGCGAGCGATGCCGCGGTGAGGACCAGAGCCGCGCAGCAAACCAGACCTCTCATCACCGAACCTCCGGATAGGCGGTGCGTGGGTACACAGCCGGATAGTGGAGTGTAGTCGTTGAGAGTGCACAATGGATAAGCAGCCTGGTTCCGACCTCCCCGTGCCCGTCGCCCGCCCCGCCCCGCCGGTGGCCGGCGACGCGGGCAGCGCGGGCGGGCTCCCCTTCGGCCTCGGGTCCGGCGCCGGCGTCAGCGCGGTGCTGCGCGCGCTCTGGTCGCTGCGCGCGGACCCCGTGTACGCCGCGCGGCTGCTCACTCAGTCGGTGGGCGACGGCTGCGGGCTGGGCTCCTGGGGAATGGATCATCCCGTCCTCCCCGGTCGGCACCTCTGCCCCAACCGGGTGGCGCGCGTGCGCCAGGAGCTCTCGGACGGGCTCGTGCTCGCGGACGTGCTCAACGTCGAGGCGCTGCGGACCCGCTCCCCCGCGGCGCTGCGGGCGCTCGGCCGGCTGCCCTTCCCCATGGTGCGCCGCCGCGGAGACCGGGGCTTCTCCCGCGCGAGCTGGGACGAGGCCCTGGCGCTGGCCGCGGCCGCCCTCCAGTCCGCCCCCGGCGAGCGCCAGGGCTGGCTCGCCGGCCGCGACCGCCTCACCAACGAAGCCGCCTACGCCCTGTCGCTCACGATCGAGCGAACCGGCAGCCCCAACCTCGACTGCGTCGGCGGCGGCACCCTCACCGCGACCCGCGCGAGCCTCTGCCCCGCCCTCGGCGTCTCCTCCGCGACCGGCACCTTCGCCGACGTGCTCAACGCCGACCTCGTCCTGCTCTGCGGGGTGGACCCGGCCCGGAATCATCCCTCGCTGCTGCGCCTGCTGCACCACGCCAAGGCCGAGGGCGCCCGGGTGGTGTCGGTCAACCCCGCGCGCGAGCCCGGCCTGGATCGCGCCTGGGTCACCGACGAGGCCGGCCTCGCGATCTGGGGCACCCGGCTGACCGACGACTTCGTGGGCCTGCGCCCCGGCGGCGACGCCCCGCTCTTCAGCGCGCTGCTGCTCCTGCTCGCGCGGTGGGGCGCCGTCGATCAAGGCTTCATCGACGATCGCGCCGAGGGCTGGTCCGAGTGGCTGGCGGCGCTGGAGTCGGTGGGCCTGGACGAGTGGCTCTCGCGAGCGGGCGTCAGCGCCCAGGAGGCCGAGTGGCTCGCCCGCCTGGTGTCGCGGGCCGACAAGCTCGTCACCATCTACTCCGGCGGCCTGACCGACCCCGCGTGGGGCGCGGAGGCGGTCGGCGCGGTGTCCAACCTGCACATCGCCCGCGGCGCCCTCAGCCGCCCGGGCTGCGCCATCCTCCCGCTGATGGAGCGCCTGTCCACCGAAGGCGACGCCGACTTCGGCGTGTTCCCGAGGCCGGGCGGGATGGACGCCGCCGCCCAGGTCGAGGCGGCCGCCGGGGGGGCGCTGGACTTCTGGTACCTCTCGGGGGTGAACCCGCTGGCGGAGCTGCCGAACACACCGCGGGTCCAGGCCGCGCTGGAGGGCGCCCGAGCGCGCGTCCACCAGGGCTGGTGGCTGGATCCCTCGATGCTCGTCGACCCCGGCGAGCTGACGGTGGTGCTGCCCGCGCGCCTCCGCCACGAGCAGCCCGGCGGCACCACCAGCACCTCCAGCGATCGGGTCGTGCGCCGCTCGCCGTACATCCCGGGCGGCTACAGCCTCCCCGAGACCTGCGATGACTGGGCGATCCCGCTCCGGCTGCTGCACGCGGCCGGCGGGGAGGAGCCCTCCATCGGCGGCGCCGAGCCCGCATCGGATGTGGCGGCGCTGCGACACGGAATGGCCGACGCCAACCCCCGCTACGCCCGCCTGACGCGGCTGGACGAAGGCGCGGCCTGGTTCAGGCTGGGCGGACAGCACCTCGCGCTGTCCGAGAGGCTGACGTTCATCCCCGCGGACGTGAAGCCGCCCAGCGCCCCGGAGGGCGCCCTGCTGATGAGCCCCCGCCGCCCGGTCGAGGGCGCCCCGGACGCCCCCTGCGCGCTGCTGATGAGCGCTGAGGACGCCCGCGCCCACCGCCTGAGCGAGGGCGCGCTGGTGATCGTCTCAGGGGACGTGGGTGAGGCGGAGGCCGTGCTGCGGATCGTGACGATCCGACCGGGGACCACCCAACTGGAGCGCCCCGCAGCCAACGCCGTCTCGAGCGACGCCAGCTGCGGGGCGGTCACGGTTCGACGCGCGGATTGATGGCGCGCCGAACCGGCTGGTTCTCAGGCTAGAACGGGATGTCGTCGTTGCCGTAGGGCATGTCGCCGCCGCTCTTGCCGCCGCCGCTCTTGCTGTCGCCGCCGCTGCTGCTGCCGCCGCCGTAGCTGCCGCCACCGCCACCGCCACCGCTGCTGCTGCTGCCGCCGCCGTAGCTGCCGCCGCCCTCGCTGCCGCCGTCACGACCGCCCAGGAACTGAACGGTGAAGGCCACGACCTCGGTCGACCAGCGGTCGTTGCCGTCGCGGTCCTGCCACTTGCGGGTCTGGATGCGACCCTCGACGTAGAGCTGACGCCCCTTCTTGCAGTACTTGGCGACGTTATCGGCGGTCTTGCCGAAGCAGACCACGTTGTGCCACTCGGTGTGGTCTCCCCACTCTCCGTCCGGACCCTTGCGACGCTCGCTGGTCGCGATGCGCATGTTGACGACGGTGTTGCCGGTGCCGGTTGTCCGGGGCTCGGGATCCGCGCCGAGGTTGCCTACGAGGATTACCTTGTTGATCATCGGGTTCTCCTTCTCTCTTGAAAAGATTTGGGGGCTCTCAGAGGTTCCTTAGTGGAAGTACGAACGTATTAACTTCCCGGCGGGTCAAAAACTGTCCGCCCACGATCGGCTGATCACCAACGATCCGAGATCAGACCGCCGGTGTTAGGATTCACAGCCAACTCAAAAACTGGGATTCGGTGGTCTCGAATGACGACCTCTCATGGGAACACCCCGGCTCAGGGGCGACTGGAAGAACAATCCGCTGTGGAGGTGCTCTGCGGCCTCGCTGGTGGACTGGCCTCAGGCAAAGCGGAGTTCACCGACGGGCGAAAACGCTGGGTGTTCTACCTGACGGATGGGCGGGTCGAGATGACCCAATCCAACCTGCGCTCCGAACAGCTCAAGGCGCTGAAGACCTCCGCGCCGGCGGCGGACGGGCGCGAGCTCCTGGAGCTGCAGGTCACCGTGCGTATCATCGCCGCCACCGAGCTCGGCGAAGGTGACTGGCGCTTCGAGCCCGGCGTGCAGCCCCCGAAGAGCCGCCCGGCGGATCTGCTGGCTGCCTGCTGGCAGGTGATCCAGCGGCGCTACGCGATGGATCGCGTCGAGGCGCTCCTGCGCCCCCGGCTGAGCGGCTTCCCGGACCTGCGCCGGGGCGGCGGCCTGCGGCTCAGTCAGCTCCCTCTGGACAACACTCTGAAGGACATGCTGGCCCAGCTCGACAAGCAGCGCTCGCTGGCCGAGGTGTTGGACTTCGCCCCGGTGGACGCCGACGAGGCCCGCCGCGCGATCCTGTTCGGCATGCTCACCGGCGTGATCGACTTCGGCGACTCCGCCACCGACACCGCCATCCGGGTGATCCAGGGCGGCGGCGTCACCGACGATGAGCAGGATCTCATCTCCGAGATGGTCGCCTCGGCGCTGTCGAGCCCCCCCGGCGAGGAGATCGCCCGCTCGGCGCCGCCGGTCCCCACGCCGCCGCCGAGCCCCGCCGATCCCGATCCCATGAACGACATCGGCGCCTTCATCGCCCAGGAGCTCGGTCAGCCCGCGCCGCCGCCCCCGCCGAAGGCCAGCGCGCCGCGCCGGGCCCCCATCGACGAGGAGATGGCCCGCCTCCAGCAGGAGCTGGGCCGGCTGAACGCCGCCAACAACGAGTTCGATGTTCTGGGTGTCGTCTGGGACGCCACCGAGGACACCTACCGCAAGGCCTACTTCGCCCTCGCCCGCGACTACCACCCCGATCGCTGGCACACGAAGTCCGACGCCCACGGCGAGCTGGCCGATCAGATCTTCGCCCGCGTCAGCGCCGCCTGGGAGCACCTGGGCGAGCTCGAAGCCCGGCAGGCCTACATCGACCGGGTCATCCACGGCAAGAAGACCGAGGACGAGCTGGCCATGGAGAAGGTCCAGCTCATCTTCGCCGCCGAGAACTCCTACAAGGAGGCGATCAAGCTCTTCCGAGCCGGTCGCTTCCAGCCAGCGCACGACCTCTTCGCTGACTGCGTGGAGAAGGTCCCCGAGGAGAAGGTCTATGTGGCCTACCTGGGCTTCACGACCTTCCGCCTGAACTACGAGAAGAACGAGGACGCGTCCGAGGGCGGCATCGAGATGATCAAGGCCGCCATCGATCAGGGCACCAAGCTCCACGAGGGCTGGACGCTGCTGGGGCAGGCCTACCGGCTGCGGAGCCAGGACGACATGGCGCGCCGCTGCTTTGTACAAGCCCTGCGGATCAACCCCTCCAGCCCCGACGCCTACCGCGAGATGAAGCGCATGCAGGCTGAGAAGGAGCGGGAAGAGAAAAGCGGCGGCCTCTTTGGTAGCCTCTTCGGACGCAAGAAGAAGAAGTAGACCCTCCCGGCGGAGCCTCTGTGAGCTCGGATCTCTACACCAGCACCATCAACTACCACATGCATCCGGTGGCGGATCTGCTCGAAGACCCCAGCGTCAGCGAGCTGATGATCAACGGCCCCGACACCATCTTCGTGGAGCGGAACGGCCGGGTCAGCCGCGTCGAAGGCCGCAGCTTCGAGACCGAAGATCAGCTGATGGCTGCCTGCATCAACATCGCCCAGTTCTCGGGCAAGCGCATCGACGAGGAGATCCCGCGCATCGACGCCCGGCTCCCGGACGGCTCCCGCGTACACATCGTGATCCCGCCGATCAGCCCGGTGATCACGATCGCCATCCGTAAGTTCAAGGCCGAGAAGCTCGAGATCGCAGACCTCATCCGCTTCAAGTCCATCACCCCCGAGGCCGCGCGGCTGCTGGAGATCGCCATCCAGCTCAAGAAGAACGTGCTGGTCAGCGGCGGCACGGGCTCCGGCAAGACGACGCTGCTCAACGTCCTCTCCAACTACATCCCCGAGCAGGACCGGGTGATCGTCATCGAGGACACCAAGGAGCTGCAGATCCGGCTGCCGCACCTCGTGGGGCTGGAGGCCCGCGCCGAGGACAAGTACGGCCGGGGCAAGGTCACCATCCGCGACCTGCTGCACTCGACCCTCCGCCTGCGCCCCGATCGCATCATCGTGGGTGAGATCCGCGGCGAGGAGGCCCTCGACCTCCTGAACACCCTGAACTCGGGCCACGGCGGCTCGATGACCACCCTCCACGCCAACTCCCCGACCCAGGCCCTCGCCAAGCTGGAGACCCTGGTGCTCTTCGCCGGCGAGGATCTGCCCATCCGCGCCATCCGCGCTCAGATCAGCACCTCGGTCAACGTCGTGGTGCAGGCGAGCCGCTTCCGGGACGGCTCCCGCAAGCTCAAGCAGATCGCCGAGATCCTGCCCCAGCTCGACAAGCACGGCGAGTATCAGGTCCGCTACCTCTACCGCTTCAAGCACCAGGGCCAGGAAGACGACGGCACCGTGCTCGGCGCGCTGGAGCCCACCGGGCTGCTGCCCACGTTCTTCGAGGACGCCAACGATCAGGGCTTCAACCTGACCCCCGAGGACTTCGGCGTCGCCTCGGACAAGACCAGCACGCGCCGCAGGTTCCCCACCGTCGGCGCGCCCTCGAAGCCCAGGGCAAAGCCCAAGGCAAAGCCCGGCTCACCCACCAGCGGTCGCGCCGCGTCGGGTCAGCGGACCGCCCGCCCGGTCGCCCGGCCCGCCCGGAGTCGCCCCGGGACCAGCTCCCCCTTCGGCGGGCGCGCGGACGCGCCGCTGAGCTTCAGCGACGAGTCGACCGCCAGCTTCAACCGGGAAGACGTCGAGGACGACCCCACAGGCTGAGCCCAGCGGCGCTCAGGCGGCGCTCAGGCGCCTCAGAAGCGGGCCGCGACCTCATCGTGGTAGTCGATGATCCGACGCACCCACGCGCGCTTCTCGGCGTAGGTGCCGGGGAAGAAGCTGCGCTTGAAGCCGTGGATCAGCGTGTTGCGGACCTCCTTGAGGGTCAGCTCGAAGTTCTGCACCGCGAGGGCCAGCTCGTCGGTGACGGTGGTGTGCGACACCAGCCGGTTGTCGGTGCAGATGGTGATGGACATCCGCGCCGCCAGCATCTGGGCCAGCGAGTGGTTCGCGACGTGGCCGATGGCGGGGTTGGTCTGCAGGTTGGAGGTGATGCAGACCTCGATGGTGAGCCGCCGGTCAGCGATGTAGTTGACCAGATCCCGGGTGTAGGCCTGGGGATCCTCGACCCCGGGGCCGATCAGCTCGGGGGAGAAGAGGTGGTAGCCGTGGCCGATGCGATCGGCGTTCAGGGCCGCGATGGCCTCGAAGATGGACTCCGCGCCGTAGGCCTCGCCGGCGTGCACCGTCTTCTTCAGGAAGTGGGCGTGGGCGTACTGGAAGGCCTCCATGTGGGCGTGGGCGGGGTAGCCGTCCTCCTGGCCCGCGAGGTCGAAGCCCACCACGGGCAGCCCCCGCTCGTCCCGGGCCCGCACCGCCGCGCGAGCCAGCTCCAGGGAGGCGGTGGCGTAGAGGGAGGTCTTGGGGGCGTTGGGCAGCAGCGTGCAGAGCTGGGCGTACCAGGCGGAGAACTGCGGCGTGAACATGCGGAGCGCGCAGACGATGATCCCGTAGCGGAAGCCCGGCTCACCGCCGCGGACGGCCTCGCTGGCCTCGTGCTCGCGCCGGGCCCGCTCCAGGCCTTCGTTGACGGCCACCAGCACGTCCTCGCAGGACATGCCGTTGCCCATGTGGAGCTGCGGCGCGAAGCGCACCTCCACGTACCGGACGCCCTCGTTGATGTTGTCCCAGGCGAGCTCGTAGGCGATCTGCGCCAGCGCCTCCGGGTTCTGCATCACAGCGCAGGTGTAGGCGAAGCCCGCGAGGTACTCCGGCAGGTTGGCGTAGCTCGGCTTGAACACCAGCTCGTTCATTCCCGCTTCGGTCTCGGAAGGCAGCGCGACCCCCTGCTCCCGAGCGAGAGCGATCAGAGTCCCCAAACGGAGCGAACCGTCCAGGTGAACGTGCAAGTCGGTCTTTGGGAGGGCCAATAGAAGATCTCTTGAGATCTCAGTAGATTTGCGCGACATGGTGAGCAACCTTTCGAGAGTGGCTTGCGTGGCATCGGCATACACGGTAGCAAACGAACCGAGCCGCTCCTGGAGGGTTCAATATGCAGCTACCGACCGAAGTTCGTGAGTCGTTGATCGTTATGCTCGATGAGTATTTCGAGAACGAGAATGATTCTCCTGATGTCTCCGAGCTGGCGAACTTTATCGTCAGGTCGTTGGAGACCATCGCCGAAGAGGCGGGGGTCGATGACGCCGAGGAGATCCTCACCCTGATTGAGGAGGAGGTCGAAATGGAGGAGCCTCTGACTATCACCCTCGAGGAGGAGTTGGGACGCAACGACGACCTGGAGCTCACCGGCGAAGACGTCGTTGCGTTCCTGGCGACCGTCTGCTCCCTCTCCTGGGACGAGGAAGAGGAGTTCGAGGATCTCGACGATTTCGATGAGATCGACGACCTCGACGACGATGAGGAGCTCTGATCCTCGCGCTCTTCACAGCCCTCCTGACCATCGCGTCGGCGGAAGCCGCCGACGTCGATCCAGTCATCGAGCTGCTGAGTGGCGAGATCACGCGGGTTCAGGACGCGCTCAAGGATGACGACGAGGCCCCCTACTACGTGGGCTACGCCGTCACCGGCAGCGAGACCTGGCGCCTCGCCGCCTCCAGCGGGGTCATGGCCCGGGACACCTTCGCCGAGGTGCGCCTGCTCGACGTGGACGTGCGCGTGGGCAGCCCCGCGCTCGACAACACCCACGAAATCCGCGACGCCCCCTGGTACATCTCCGAGCTCCGCGAGGAGGTGGTGCTGCCGATCAACGGCGACGCCGACGCGACCCGGACCGTGCTCTGGCGCGAGACCGACGACGCCTGGCGTGGCGCCAAGCGGCGGCTGACCCAGGTGGTCTCCAACGAGGCGGTCAAGGTCGAGCGGGAGGACGAGTCCGAGGACTTCTCCCCCGCCGAGCCCGCCGAGGCGCTGCTGGACGCCCCCGAGCTGACCGTGGACGTGGACGCCTGGAGCGCCCGCCTGGAGGCCCTGAGCGAGGTCTTCCTGGACGCGCCGGACATCTACGAGAGCGGCGCCGAGCTGGTCGTCGAGCGCGAGCTCCGATGGATCGTGAACTCGGAGGGCACGGCCCTGCGGGTGCCGCGCACCCACTGGCGCGTCGCGCTCTGGGCCGCGACCATCGCCGAGGACGGCATGCAGCTGCGGGTCTTCGACGCCGCGGACGCCCACACGGAGGCCGCCCTGCCCTCTCAGGAGGCGCTGATGGCCAGCGCGGACGCTCTGGCTGCTCAGCTCACAGGTCTGCGCAACGCGCCGCTCCTGGAGCCTTACACCGGCCCCGCCGTCCTCCGGGGACACGCCGCCGGGGTCTTCTTCCACGAGGTCTTCGGTCACCGCATCGAGGGTCACCGCCAGAAGTCCGAGAGCGAGGGCCAGACCTTCAAGGACATGGTGGGCACCCCCATCCTGCCCGGGTTCCTCTCGGTCATCGACGACCCCACCGTCGAAGAGCGCGTGGGCGTCGACCTGAACGGCTACTACCTCTACGACGACGAGGGCGTGCCCTCCGAGCGCGTGGACCTCGTCACCGACGGCGTGCTCAACACCTTCCTGCTCTCCCGTCAGCCCGTCGAGGGCCAGGGCGGCTCCAACGGCCACGGCCGCCGGCAGCCCGGCAACGCGGTGGTGCCCCGCCAGGGCAACCTGATGGTCGAGGCGTCGGAGAGCGTGCCCTACGATCAGCTCCGGGCGCAGCTCATCGAAGAGATCAAGCGCCAGGACAAGCCCTACGGCGTCATCGTCGACGACATCGAAGGCGGCTTCACCTTCACCGGTCGGATCGTGCCCAACTCCTTCAACGTGCGCCCCATCAGCGCCTGGCGGGTCTACACCGACGGGCGCCCCGACGAGCTGGTCCGCGGCGGCGATCTCATCGGAACCCCCCTGGTCACCTTCTCCCGCATCCTGGGCGCGGCGGACGACGTCTCCGTCTTCAACGGCGTCTGCGGCGCCGAGTCCGGCTGGGTGCCCGTGAGCGCCTCCAGCCCCTCCCTGCTGCTGGAGGAGATCGAGATCCAGCGCAAGGAGAAGGAGAGCGACCGGCCCCCGCTGCTGCCGCCCCCCGGCGGCGCGGAGCCGTCCCCCGAGGCCTCCCTGTGATCGCCGCCATCCTCCTCGCCTTCGGCCTCTCGACCGCCGCCGCCGACTCCGGCGAACAGGCCGCGCTGGAGGCCGCGCTCGACGCGGAGCTGCAGCGCTCGATGGACGAGCTGGTGCTGCCCGATCAAGAGCAGCCCTACCTCGTCATCTACGACGTGGTCGACGGCGCGCACGCCACCTACCACGCCAGCTTCGGCGCCCTCCTCACCGTCACCGCCGAGCCCCACCGCCAGCTCCGGGCCGAGGTCCGGGTCGGCAGCTACGCCTTCGACTCGTCCAACTTCGACGCCATGGGCGAGCCCGACGGCGTGATGGTCACCTCCCTGCCGCTGGAGTACGACGAGCGCGCCGTGCGCCGCCAGGCCTGGCTCGCGACCGACCGCGCCTACAAGAACGCGATCGAGCAGTACTCCCGCAAGCGCGCGGACTACGAGCCCTCCGAGCAGGAGATCCCCGATCTGCTGCCGATAGACGTGGTGAACAACGCCCCCATCGACCTCCCCGCCGTCGACGACGCGGCGATCCGCGAGCTGGTGGAGCGCCTGTCCGCCATCCCCGGCGAGTACGGCGTCTTCGAGAGCGGCGAGGCCGCCGGGCGCGACTGGCAGGGCAGCCGCCTGACCCTCTCCTCCGAGGGCATGCGCCTCTACCGCACGACCGGCTACGCCCTGGTGCGCGTGGAGGCGGTGCTGCGCCTGGAGGACGGCAGCCGCCTGCGGGACGGCCGCTGGTGGGTCGCCCAGGACGTCAGCAGCCTGCCGAGCCTCGCCGAGATGGCGCTCGAGGTCCGGGAGATGTGCGACTGGCTCGTGAGCCTCCAGGACGCCCCCGTGCTCGAGGACTACATCGGCCCCGTGCTCTTCGAGGCCCCCGCCGCCGTGGAGCTGTACCGCCAGCTCGCCGCGCCCGAGATGGTCGGCACCCCGCCCCTCAAGCAGACCATGGCCTTCGGCGACTTCTCCGCCAGCACCAGCCGCGGCCGCGCCCGGCTCGGCCGCCGCCTGCTGCCCGAGGGCTGGACCATCACCGACGACCCCACCGTCCCCGGCACCGCCGGCTCCTACACCTACGATCACGACGGCGTCGCCGCCTCTCCCGTGAACGTGGTGGAGGACGGGGTGGTGCTGAACCTGCTCACCTCCCGGGTGCCCGCCGGCCTGAACCAGCCCTCCACGGGCCACGCCCGGGCGCTGGGCGCCGACCGCCGCGAGGCGATGCCGGCGGTGGTCGCGGTGACCCCGAAGCGCGACCGCAGCGAGCGCCGCATGCGCCGCAAGGCCCTGCGCCTCTCCTCCCAGACCATCAACGACGGCGTGCTGGTGATCCGGCGCCTGGAGCCGCCGTCGATGACCGAGGACTTCGACATCTTCTTCACCGGCGAGGGCCCGCCCCCCGGACTGACGCCCCCCTACGAGGCCTACATGCTCTACCCGGACGGCCGCGAGCAGCCGGTTCGGGGCGTGAGCTTCGTGGGCGTCGATCGGCGGGTGCTGCGCGAGGTGGTGATGGCCGGCGCGCCCGGCGACTACGTCGGCGTGATGGACGCCAGCCCCGGCCCGCGCCGCTACAACATCGGCGCCGTGGGCGGCCTCCCCGCCGCGTGGTCGGTGCCCCCGGTGCTGCTCACCGAGATCGAGGTCCAGGGCGGCAGCGGCGGCGAAGTCCGGGAGATCCCCGCCCCCTGAGCGGCCGCGCCTGTAACCGCGACGCAAGAGAATTAGGACTATTTCTCTGTACCGCTGCGGGGCGATTCCAGGCACAATCCAGAGGTCACCACTTTGGGGAGCCTCAATGAACCTCATGACCATCGCGCTGTCCGCGTTCTTGCTGAACGCCGGCTGCCGCGACAAGACCACGGATCTCGACACGGCGGGCCTCGATGAGGACACCATCACCGCCACCACCGACGACGGCAGCGTCGACGACACCGCCGGCACCACCAGCGACGATGACACCGGCGGCGCCACCGACGACACCGGCGCGACCGACGACACCGGCGCCGACACCGACAGCACGGACGACACCGGCGACGACACCGGCGCCACGGACGACACCGGACCGGATGACACCGGCGGCGACACCGGCGGCGCCGTCGACGGCGACGGCGACGGCTGGAGCGAGGACGAAGACTGCGACGACACCGACCCCGCCGTAAACCCCGACGCTGCTGAGATCTGCGACGACCTCGACAACAACTGCGACGGCGAGATCGACGAGGACGCGACCGACGCCGAGACCTGGTACCAGGACGCGGACGACGACGGCTACGGCGTCTCCAGCCCCACCACGGTGGCCTGCGATCAGCCCGAGGGCTTCACCGACAACGACCTGGACTGCGACGACAGCGACTTCGACGTCAACCCCGGCGCGACCGAGATCGCCGGCGACGGGGTCGACCAGGACTGCGACAGCCAGGAGATCTGCTACACGGACGCGGACGACGACGGCTTCCGCCCCGACGCCTCCTCCACCACCGCGAGCGCGGACACGGACTGCGACGACGCGGGCGAGGCCGTCAGCGCCGACCCCACCGGCGACTGCGACGACACCGACGCGAGCATCAACCCTGACGCCACCGACCTCTGCGACGGGATCGACAACAACTGCTCGGGCGACGAGTCCGACGCCATCGACCAGTCCACCTGGTACGCGGACACCGACGAGGACAGCTACGGCGACGCCTCGGACGCCGCCAGCGCCTGCGAGCAGCCCGACGGCTACACCGCCGACAGCGCTGACTGCGACGACAGCGACGGCGACATCCACCCCGGCGCCGACGAGACCTGCGACGGCGTCGACGAGGACTGCGACAGCCTCGTGGACGAGGACGCCACGGACGCGGCCACCTTCTACGCCGACAGCGACGAGGACGGCTACGGCGACGCCGCCAGCACCCTCGACGCCTGCGAGCAGCCGGCCGACTACACCTCCGACGCCAGCGACTGCGACGACGGCGACGCCGCGCTGAACCAGGACGACAGCGACAGCGACGGCTACAGCACCTGCGGCGGCGACTGCCAGGACACCGACGACGACATCAACCCCGGCGCGGCCGAGGTCTGCGACGGCGAGGACAACGACTGCGACGGCGACGTCGACTCCGGCGTCTGCGACACCGGAGACACCGGAGACACCGGAGACACCGGAGACACCGGCTTCCGCGACGGCACCTACGATGGCGCCGTCAGCGTCTCCATCAGCGTCGAGGGCGTGGACATCGATCAGTGCGACGGCGACGTGCTCATCGAGGTCGATGAGTCCGGCAGCCCGCAGCTCCTGGGCGAGGCCAGCTGCGAGCTGACCGGCGCGCTGGCGGTCTACCTCTCGGAGCTGTTCGTCACCATCGAGGGCGACATCACCGCCGATCCACTGATCGAGGGCACGGCCAACCTGGGCGGCGACACGGCCCCCTGGAGCGGTGAGTTCACCGACGACGACACCCTCTTCGGCGCGTTCACCGGCGAGTTCATCGTCTTTGACTACACGGTCACCTACACCGGCGAGTTCACCGCCGCCCGCTGACCGATCGCCCCTACTGTTTCGGCCTCCAGCCGCCCCTCCAGGTGGGCTGGAGGCCCTCGGGGTCCACGTCGCTATCGAAGCTGCTGCCCGCCGGGAGCACGCCGTCCAGCGCGGCCACGACGAGCTCCGAGAGCTTCAGGTTGCCCAGAAAGGAGGGGTGGACCTGATCCACGAACAGCGGATCATCCAGGGCGAGCGCGCGCGGATCCAGCTCGAAGGCGTCGGCGCTCAGGAAGCGGGCGCCGCAGGCATCGGCCACCCCGCGCAGCACCTCGGCGTGGCGCTCGTGGGCCCGATCCGGCAGGCTCTCCCCGCGCCGGGCCGCCCGCAGCCGCGCCAGCCCGACCTCGGGCTCCCCGCCCGCCGCCGCGAGGGCGCCGCGGAGGACGTCCAGCGCCGCCAGCTCCGGGAGCCGCGCCTCCAGCGCCGCCGCCGTCCGCGCCGCCGCGTCGTCGTCGCCGTCGGCGAGCTGCTGCAGCCCGTCCCGCACCCGCGACGCCGCGGGGTCGACCAGCCTGGCGGCGATCTGCAGGTCCACGTCATCAAAGAACGATGACACCGGCATGATCAGCAGCACTGGCACCCCCGCGTCCCCGGCGAGCGCGCAGGTCTCCTCCAGGTTTCTGGCGTAGATGGGGGCCACCGAGGCCCACTCCTCGTCGGTCAGCGGCCCGCAGGCCCCCTCCGCGCAGGCGTCCTCGAAGTGCTCGAGCTGATCCTCCTCCTCGTCCAGCAGCAGCATCGGCAGCCGCGCGAGCCAGCCGAGGCCGGAGTGGACCAGCCGACTGGACGCCGCGCGCGCTCGGAAGGACTGCCGGTTGATGGGCTCGCTGCGCAGACCGAGGGTCTCGTTGTGTCCCACATAGACCAGGATCAGCTCCGGCTCCTGGGCCAGCGCCACCTCGATGAGCGAGCGCACGTTCAGGCTCACCGCGCCGATCATGCCGAAGTTCAAGACCTCGACCGCTCGCCCGGGGATTCGCAGGCCAGCCTCCAGCGTCTCGGGGAAGGGGCCGTACACCGTGGAGTCTCCCAGCGCGACGACGCGCCAGGTGTCGTCAGCGGCGGGGACGGACCAGCTCCGTTGGTGCATCGCCTCCGCCGCCGCCTCGGTCAGGCGGCGGCGGCCGGGCTCGCCTGCCCCCCCAGCCCCGACAGCCTCCACCACCCGCACGATCGGATCATCCGGAAAGTCAGGCGGCTCGACCAGCTCCCCGTCCGCCATCGCCGCCCCGACCCGGCCCAGCAGCTCCAGCGCGATCAGGCCGAGCACCGAGAGCAGCAGGCCCGCGCGGCGGGGGTGTCGAAGCGGCGCGCGGAGTCGGCGGTTCATCGAGCCCCTTCAGTCAACGCGCCCGCTCCCAGCACCACATCAGAAGCGCCCCTGGAGGGTGACCCCGTTCGGGCTGGCGGCGACCCGATAGGAGCGCTCCGACGCGACGCTGGCGATGTCATTCAACGCGCGATCCTTGTTGAGCTTGCTGACGCCGACCAGCCCGGTGACCAGCCCACCGCCAGCGACGATCGCGCCGCCGATCCGGATAGCGCCCAGGCGGGAGTACTCGGCCTCAGTGAGCGGCTCGCTCAGCTCGCCGTTCAGGCTGGCCTGCATACGCTGGTGGGGGATGAGGGCGGTGGGGACACCAGCCGCGAGCACACCAGCTCCGGCGAGGGCCACCAGGGTGCCGTCAGGGCGCGCCTGCGGCGGGGCGCCCAGGTCGAGCGCCAGCGCGCGGGGCTCGTAGTCCACCACCTCCACCTCCACCGGATCCTCCCAGCCCAGGCGCACGGTGTAGCGGCCCGACGGCAGGAGCGCGGTGTGCGGTGTCTCTCCCACCATCTGGCCGTCGATGCGCACCTCAGCGCCCCAGTCTCCGCCGCCGGACTTCTCAGCGGCCACCCGCAGCTCACCCCGACGCCCTGTCGGCTCCAGCTTGAGCGCCGCGGCCTCACCCGCCACGACCTGCACATCGAGGTTCTCCGTCTGGAAGCGCGGATCCCAGATGGTGATCCGGTGGGCTCCCTCAGCCAGGGGCACGCTGAGCGCCGGGAGGTACTGGAGCTGACCGTCAATCAGCACCTGCAGCTCGTCCTCGTCCGCGCTGAGCGCCAGCCGGCCGGCGGGGGCGGCCTGTCCGCCAGAGGTGCCGATCAGCGTGGAGGGGCCATCGTTCCGGACCAGCCGGAAGCCCAGATCGACGCTGCGTCGGGCCGGGGAGACCCCGTAGCGGTTGGCTACCGCCGCGGTGTCGGGGCCGCTCAACCAGGAGCCGCCTCGGATGGCGCGGAGGGTGCCGCCGCTGGGGCCGGCGGGGTCCATGGCCTCGCCGCCGCGACGCTGGCCGATCTCGTAGGCGTCCCAGGTCCACTCCGCCGCGTTGCCGGTCATGTCGTGGAGCCCGAACCCGTTGGGCTGGTAGGCCCCGATCGTCGCCAGCGTCAGATCGCGGTCCCGACAATCGAAGGCCTCGCGGTTGGCGCCCAGCCCCTCGCGGTCACCGTCCGAGTAGATGTTGGCCGCGCCGCAGGCGGTCTCCTGATCGTTGGCGCCGGCGTAGAGCCCGCTGCGGCCCGCCCGCGCCATGTACTCCCACTCCGCCTCGGTCGGCAGCCGCCAGCCGTCGGCCTGCGGGTTCCAGTCCACAGCCTCACCGCGGATGCTGTAGGCCGGCTCCAGCTCGTAGACCCCGGACAGACGGTTGGCCATGCGGGCCGCGTCAGCCCAGGTCACGCACACCACCGGCCGATCGCCGTGGACCAGCTCGGCGCCGCGAAATGAAGCGCAGCTCCCGAAGTCGACCCCGCCGAGGTGTTGGCTGGCGGAGGCGGTGGGGTTGGAACGCATCAGCTCGCTGTAGAGCGCCTGGGTGACCTCCGAGGCCATGGCGTGCAGATCCTGGGTCAGCTCCACCCGGGCGGGGCGCTGCTCGGAGTCACAGCCGTCCCCGCGGCAGCCCATGTTGAAGGTGCCGGCGTTGATGGAGACCTCGCCGACGGCCGCCAGCAGGGGGTCGATCTTCGACCGGGCGGCCGCCAGCTTCTTCTTCTCCTCCCGCTCTCGCTCCCGGCGGCTCTTGACCGCGCCCTCGGCCTGCTGCAGCGACTCGCTCTCCTGGCGCTGGCGGGCCAGCCAGTCTGGATCCTGTACGCAGTCGTCGCCCTTCGGGACGTAGTGCTCAGGGCAGACCGGGGTACCGATACAGGCTCCCGTGGAGGGCAGCCAGGCCTGCTCGGGCCAGCAGCAGTTCACCCCATCCAGCGACCGCTCCTTGCCCGTGGGGCACTCCGGAAGCTCACAGGCATCCGCCGTGCGGGTCCAGCCCACAGGGCAGGAGCGAGGCTGCCCCACGCAGGCCTTCCCGGTCCACCCCTGCCCCGGCCAGCAGCAGTTCCCGAAGGTGTCCTCGGTGCTCACCCGCCCGTCGGGGCAGCTCTCCTGAGCGGAGGCGGTCGGGGCAACAAGCAGCACCCCGAGCAGAGCCATCAACCAGACAAAACTACGCAACGTGGGCCTCTCATTTGGGCTTGGAGTCTCCAGCGCAGCGATGGTATCAAGCCATACACAACGTTGGAGCCCATTTCTTTATGCAACCCCCACCTCTTCCCCCGTTCTGATGTCGGTACGCCTTGGGGAAAACCGCGTATTTCGTTATATTCATGCTCGGAACGGGAGAACTTCGTGACCTTCTTCAGCGCCCTGGCGCTGTCGCTCTGGACGCCTGTCGCCGCAGCAGCGGACTGGCCGGACATCGACAGCCCTCTACGAACCGGCGCCAGCGCCCCTGCCGACGCGGCGGTGGTCATCGGCATCGAGGACTACCCCTTCCTGACGAAGGTTCCCTACGCCCGCCGCGACGCCGACGCCTTCTACGACTACCTCGCCTACACCCGCGGGGTGCCCTCGGCCAACCTCCACCGGCTGAACGGCGGCGACCGCAACCAGATGGAGACCGCGCTGCGGGAGGCCGCCGCCGAGGTCCAGTCCGGCGGGGTGCTGTGGGTCTACTTCGCGGGCCACGGCGGCGGCGATCCCGCGACCGGTGACCGGCTGCTGGTGGGCGACACCGCCAAGAACGACGCCGCCAGCTTCGCGACGGGCTCCCTGTCCGTCGAGGACGTCAAGCGCATCGCCGGCACCGGTGCCGGCGAGGTGATGCTGGTCATCGACGCCTGCTACAACGGCCTCGGCCGCGACGGCGGGCAGTACGGCGACACCCGCTTCGCCATCCCCCCCGACGCCCCGACCGCCACCCGCGGCGTCACCGAGTGGTCCGCCGCCGCCCCGACCCAGCTGGCCAGCCCGCTGCACGAGGTGGACCACGGGGCCTTCACCTACTTCGTCGTGGGCGCCCTGCGCGGCTGGGCCGACGGCGAGCTGGGGCAGGGCCGGGACGGCGCGGTCAGCCTGGAGGAGGCCCGCATGTTCGTGCAGCAGGCGCTGCGCAGCGTGGGCGTGCGGGACCAGACCCCCGAGATGAACCACGCCTCTGGACTGGACGCCCTGAGCAGCGGCGGCGAGCCCTCCCCCGACCTGCGCGCGCTCTCCAACAGCTACGAGGTCGTCGGGGCCATCAAGAGCTCCGGCGGCGACGACGATCTGCTGGCGGACGTGAGCGACATCACCCGCACGCTGAAGGAGGCCGAGCGCCTCAAGGTCCAGCTGGAGGCGGCCCGTGAGGTGGGGCTGGACGAGGCCGAGCGCACGCTGCGCTCCCAGGCCACCAGGACCTGGACCGCGCTGGGTGAGCTCCGCGCGCTGGGCGGTCAGGCCGCGGTCGCCAAGGTCGAGGCCTTCGTGACCCGCTACGACAGCGCCGAGGCCGAGTGGGTCGACCCGGAGGGTGCCTGGACGCGGCGGGTGACGATCGCCGAGGTCCAGGAGGCCCGGCTGTGGCTCAACAACGACAGCGCGGGGGAGATCAGCGCGGGTCAGTCCGGCTACGCCATGGTCAAGGTGGAGCCCGGGCTGTTCACCATGGGCCAGAGCGCCCAGAGCGCCGACGCGAAGCCCGCCCACGAGGTGGAGCTCAGCCGACCCTTCTGGATCGGCAAGGCCGAGGTGACGCAGGGCCTCTACCGGCAGGTGATGGGGGAGAACCCCAGCAAGAACAGCCGCTGCGGGGACAGCTGCCCGGTCGATCGGGTGAGCTGGCTCGACGCCGCGGCCTTCGCCAACACACTCAGCGAGCGGGAGGGCCTGGAGACCTGCTACACCCTCGGTGCCTCCTCGGTGAGCTGGCCCCGGGGGCTGGACTGCCAGGGCTACCGCCTGCCCACCGAGGCGGAGTGGGAGTACGCCGCCCGCGCCGACGAGGGCAGGGCCTACTCGGGCGCCGATGAGCACGACGCGGTCGCCTGGGTGGCGGAGAACTCCGGCGGCCAGCCGCACCCGGTCTCCCTCAAGCGCCCCAACGCCTGGGGAATCTACGACATGAGCGGCAACGTCTGGGAGTGGGTCTGGGACCGCTACAGCGACAGCTACTACAAGTCCAGCCCCGGCATGAACCCCACCGGACCCACCTCCGGAGACGAACGGGTCAACCGCGGCGGCTCCTGGAGCTACGACGAGGCCAGCGCCCGCATCGACCTGCGCGATCGCTGGCCGGCCGACAGCGGCAACGACGACCTGGGCTTCAGGCTCGTCCGCTCCAGCAACTGACCCCGAGAGGCCCTGATGCTCCTGCTCATGCTCCTCGCCTGCGACGGCGGCAAGGCGAACGACTGCACCTTCTACGTAGACAGCGACGGAGACGGCTACGGGGACGCCGCCGAGAGCGTCATCATCTGCGAGCCCGACGACGGCTACGTCGCCAACAACGAGGACTGTGACGACACCGATCCACTCTCTGGCGGTGGCGCGGAGGTGCCCTACAACGGCATCGACGACGACTGCAGCGCGGCCACGCCCGATGATGACATCGACGGCGACGGCCTGCTCTACGCCGACGACTGCGATGATGACGATCCACAGTCTGGCGGTGGCGCGGAGGTGCCCTACAACGGCATCGACGAGGACTGTGATGCCTCCACCCCCGACGATGACCTCGACGGCGACGGCTTCCTCTTCGATCAGGACTGTGACGACACCGACGCCTCCCTCGGCGCGGGCAGCGCGGAGGTGCCCTACAACGGCGTCGACGACGACTGCGACGCCAGCACGCCTGACGACGACCTCGACGGCGATGGGCTGGACATCGCCGACGACTGCGACGACGACGACGCGGCCCGCGGCGGCGCGGAGGTGCCCTACAACGGCGTCGATGAGGACTGTGATGCCTCCACCCCCGACGATGACCTCGACGGAGACGGCTACGGCGCCGCCGAGGACTGCGACGATCAGCGCCCTGACGCGTGGGACGCCTCAACGCAGTTCGCGCTCTACTCCGAGACAGTCACCATCAGCTCGGATGACGAGCTGGCCGGCATCTGCGAGGGTGTCTGCAGCGCACAGTTCGCTGATAATCTCTTCCTGCAAGAGGCCATCACGGATCTGTCCCCGCTGAGCTGTCTGGAATACGTCGGCGACCATGTTCGGCTGCTCAACCTCCCCAAGCTGTCCGATCTGAAGGGCCTGGAGAGGCTCACCTACATCGGGGGGACGCTCGAACTCTCCGAGACCGGCGTCACCTCGCTGGAGGGGCTGAGCGCCCTGGCGACAATCGGCGATGAGCTTGAGATCGTCTACAATGACAACCTACAGACGATATCCCACCTGACAGCGCTGACCGCCGTCGGCGAGATCATCATAAAATATAATGAACAGCTGACTGAAATCAGCGGGCTGGAAGGAATCACCTCGCTGATCTGGCTGGAGCTCAGCAACAACTATTCTCTGTCCTCGATGGGCGGCCTGGAGAACCTGAGCGAGGTCAGCAGGCTCGTCATTGAGAAAAACGCCAGCCTCACCTCCGTGAGCGGACTGGAGGGCCTGAGCTCTGTGGGACAGCTCTACCTGAGCGAAAACAGGGCGCTCACCTCCCTCGCGGGGCTGGAGAACATCAGCGCTATCTCCGGCGTACTGCAGATCGAAGAGAACGATCTCCTGCCGACGCTCTCGGGGCTGAGCGCCCTGGAGGAGGTCGGGAGTACATTCCTGATAGCAAACAATAACAGCCTGACCGCAATCGATATACAGAACCTCGTCTTGATTGGTGATGACTTCACTGTCGACGACAACTCCGCCTTGAGCACCATGGAGGGGCTGAACAACCTGACTACTATCAATGGTAGCTTCAACATCATCGACAGCACCACGTTGATAACCATGGAGGGGCTCGATAGCCTGAACACCATCAACGGTGAGCTCAACATCATCGACAACCCGGCTCTGGAGAGCCTGAACGGCTTCGAGGCGCTGACAGTTGTTCTCTCGGATATCCGCATCGAGGACAACGATGTGCTCACTGATCTCACAGGGCTGCACAACATCGATGACTTCAATGCGGATGTATATTTTGACGACAACCCCCTGATTACTTCTGATGACATCGAAGAACTCTGTGATGCTATCTCAGGTAATGGGGGGGCATGTGAAGACGACTGGTAAGAGGTAAATAATATGTCCTGGCTCCTGCTCCTGCTCGCGCTCGCCTGCACAACAAAAGACGACTGTACATTTTACATTGATAATGACTCGGATGGCTTCGGCGATCCCGACACGAGCGTTGTCATCTGTGATCCCGACGCGGGCTACGTCACCAACGGTGACGACTGTGATGATGACGACCCGCTCGCTGGCGGGGGCGACGAGGTGCCCTACAGCGGGGTCGACGAAGACTGCGATCCCTCGACGTTCGACGACGACCTCGACGGTGATGGCCTCCTCCAGGCGGATGACTGTGACGACACGGACCCGCAGTCCGGAGGGGGCGCGGAGGTGCCCTACAATGGCATCGACGAGGACTGCGACGCCAGCACACCGGACGACGATCTCGACGGCGACGGCATCCTCTTCGACGAGGACTGTGACGACACCGACGCCTCCCTCGGCGCGGGCAGCGCGGAGGTGCCCTACAACGGCATCGACGATGACTGTGATGCCTCCACCCCCGACGACGACGTCGATGGAGACGGGCTGGGCATCGACGACGACTGTGACGACGACGACGCGGCCCGCGGCGGCGCGGAGGTTCCGTACAACGGTATCGACGAGGACTGCGACGCCAGCACCCCCGACGACGACCTCGACGGCGACGGCTACGGCGCCGCCGAGGACTGCGACGATCAGCGCGCCGACGCGTGGGACGCCGAGGCGCAGCACCTCGTCTACTCCGAGACCGCCGCGTTCACCTCGGACAGCGAGCTGGCGGCCTTCTGCGAGGGCGCCTGCGCGGCGGAGATCTCCGGGGATCTCGTGCTCCAGGGCCAGCCCCTCACAGACCTCTCGCCGCTGAGCTGCCTGGAGTCGGTAGACGGCTCCGTCTACCTCGACGCGCTCCCCGACCTGACCACCTTGACCGGCCTGGAGAGGCTGACATCCATCGGCGGCTCACTGGAGGTGCGCGAGACCGTGCTGCGCTCTCTGTCCGGGCTGGACGGCCTGACGTCCCTCGGCGGCAGCCTCACGGTCGAGGGGAACGTCGCGCTGCTGGACCTCTCGGGGCTGGACAATGTCACCTCGATCCGCACCGCCATCCTCATCCGTGACAATGAGCAGCTGGCGACGCTGACCGGCCTGGAGGCGGCGAGCTTCTCCGACGATCTGACGATTGAGTCGAACCATTCGCTGGTCTCCCTGGAGGCGCTCTCCGCGCTGACGAGGCTCGACTCACTGACCATCGGCTCCTGCGAGTCGCTGGGCGACCTCGCCGGGCTGGAGAGCATCACCACAATCAACGACCGCTTCTACCTCTTCAGCGCAGCCAACCTGACCTCACTCTCGGGTCTGGAGGGCCTGACCTCGCTCAAGCACCTGGACATCGAGAGTAACAGCGCGCTCACCTCCCTGAGCGGCCTCGAAGGGCTCACCACTCTGGAGACCTTCAGGGTCTTCAACAATGACGCCCTGACCTCGCTCAGCGGCCTGGAGAACCTGATCGAGGTCGACGTCCTGGCGGAGCTCACAGCCAACGACGGCCTCCCCTCACTCAGCGGCCTGACGAGCCTGGAGCACGTCAGCGGAGATCTGATCATCGAGCGCAACAACGGGATGACCTCGCTCACCGGCCTCTCGGCGCTGTCCCGGGTCGACGGCACGCTGGCGATCGATGGAAACGAGGCGCTGCTCTCGCTCACCGGGCTCAGCGCGCTGGACGAGGTCGGCGTAGAGCTGCTCATCATCGAGAACAGCGGGATGACCTCCCTCGCCGGTATGACCTCGCTGGACGAGCTGACCTGCGACCTGACGATCGAGGACAACGACAGCCTGCCCTCGCTGGAGGGCCTGGAGGGGCTCACGGAGCTCGGCGATGAGTTCAACATCGACGATAACGACGGCATGCGAAACGTAGACGGCGTCGAGAACCTCACGACCATCCATGGGAGCCTCAACATCTTTGATAACGATGACCTGGGGAACCTGACCGCCCTTCACAACCTGGAATATGTCGGCGGCAACGTGAACGTCCGGGACAACAGCAGCCTCGATCGGGAGGACTACAGCGATCTCTGTGATGCAGTCGAGAATCGACCCGACTGCTCCTACTCCGAGTAGCCCGGGCTCCTTCCAGCCCGGACGCTCCAGCCCCCCCCCGAGAGAACCCGATGCTCCTGCTGATGCTCTCACGCTGCTCGCCTGCGATGGCGGCAAGGCGAATGACTGCACCTTCTACGCGGACGCGGACGGCGACGGCTACGACAGCGATGCGGACTGCAACGACCTGAACCCCAAGGCCTGGGATCCAGACGGAGCGGTCCTGGTGTACGGTGACACCGTCCTCGACTCCCCCGAGGCGCTGGACGGCTTCTGCGCAGATGCCTGCGCCGTCGAGGTCGACGGACACCTGATCATCTCCAGCCCGGACATAAACGATCTCAACAACTTGAGCTGCTTGAGCGTCGTGAGTGAGGAGCTGGCGGTCAAGTACTGCGAGAGCCTGACCTCGCTCGACGGCCTGACCTGGGTCGGGGACGAAGTGAGCATCAACAACAACAGCGCGCTGACCTCACTGGCCGCGCTCAGCGAGCTGGCCAGGCTCTCGGGTTTCGGGGAACACCTCAGCATCGGCAGCAACCCCCACCTACGCTGACGCCCAGTTCGTTGGAGAGAAGATCTCCCATGTGGGAGCCGCCGTGAACACAGCCGGAGATGTCAACGGCGATGGCTACGCGGACTTCCTGGTGTCCGCCTACGGCCAGGACACCATCTACCTCTTCTTCGGCGCCGTCGGCGTCGAGGACAGCGCAGACCTCAGCAGCGCGGACGCGCAGCTCATCGGCGAGCTTGAGGGCGACGAGGTGGGCGACGCCGTCGCTTCCGGCGCGGGTGATTTCAACGGCGACGGCCTGGACGATCTCGCGGTCGGTGTCCAAGGCGCATCCACGAACGCGGCCTATATGATCCTGGCGCCGGTGAGCGGCTCACTTGGGCTGGGCACCGCCGCGCTGAAGGTGGTCAAGGGGGGTGGAGATCACGTAGGCTGGGCGGGAGATCTCAACGCCGACGGTTTGGATGATTTCGCTTTCATCGGCGTCTCCAATGGGCAGGTGGCGCTGTTGCTGGGGCCAGGCGTCATCGTCCCCGATTGATGGAGCGCGCGGGTCATCCTCACCGAGATGGATGATTTTCCGTGTCTGTCGACCAGGCGCCCGGGGTAGGGTGAGGCTGTGTGGATAATGGGCATTGTGATCGCGACCGCTCACGCCGAGCCGGTCTCGCTCCGCTCCGGCGCTACCTTCATTCATGAGGGGCTGACCGTCCGTGCCTGGAGCACCGCCGAGGGGCTGCCACAGGCCACAGTGAGCGATATCGCACAGACCGAGGATGGCTTCCTCTGGATGTCGACCTTCGCCGGGCTGGCCCGCTTTGACGGACACAGCTTCAAGACCTTCGGGATGGCGCCTTCGATGGGCGGCCCCACGCTGCGCCTGAGCGACGTGAGCCCGGCGTCGAATGGAGAGCTCTGGCTGGGGCTTGAGCGCGGGGGCGTGCTGCGGTTCGACGGGACGACCTACAGCAGCCCCGAGCAGCCCCCCGAGCTGAAAGAGGCCGCCGTCATCGAGGTGCTGGAGCTCGACGAGGCGCTCTGGGTGGCGGGCACCTTCGGCGTGATGGCGCGCCGTGACGGGGTCTGGTCCTCGCTGCCTGGCGAGGGCTTCGGGGCGGGCGCTCCCAGCATCAACGACCTGGACATCTGCCCCGACGGGAGCGTCTGGGTCGCCGCCGAGGAAGGGCTCGGTCGACTCGACGGGGGCCGGCTGGTGCGCGTGGGGGAGCCCGCGACCGCGGTCACCTGCCACGACGGGGCGGTCTACGCGGGCAGCGATCGCGGCGTGGAGCTCTGGGACGGTGAGGGCTGGCAGGTCCACCTGGAGCCCGGGAGGGTGGTGGTGCTGGCGCACGGTCCGGAGGGCGCCCTCTGGGCCGGCGGACACGGCTTCATTCAGCGCCTCGGCCCCTCACCACAGCGCTGGGCGCTGTCAGGCACCATCGAGTCCCTTGTGGCCGATCGGGAGGGCAACTTCTGGGCGGGCACCCACCGATCGGGGCTCATCCGCCTGAGCGAGCAGCCCTTTGAGCGGCTGGATGACATGCTGAACCCCAGCAACATCACCGGTCCGGTCCTGAGCTACGGGAGCGACCTGCTCGTCGCGCAGCCGGACAACGCGCTGATGCAGGTCCGGCGCACCGGGAACGGCGACTGGGTAGCCATCGACCAGTGGGAGGCGTTCTATGAGGTGACCGCCCTCGGCGACGGCCCGAGCGGTCCGCTCGTGGGCACGAAGACCGGCGCATACACCCTCGACGGCGAGCTGCTGCTGGCCCCCGCGGGTCACGTGATGGCCATCACCGGCGACGCGACGGGCGACGTCTGGGTGGGCGTCCAGCTCGACGGCCTCTACAGGCTCTCGGGCGACGACGTCACCCACCTGACCACAGCGGACGGGCTGCTCGAGGACAACATCCGGAGCATCGTCATCGCCCCCAACGGTGACCTCTGGCTCGCCCACGAGCGCGGCGTGACCGTGCTGCGAGATGGGTTCGTGCTGCGAACCCTCGGCCCCGAAGAGGGAGTCCCCCCGGGGCAGATACGAGCCATCTGGTTCGATCCGGAGGGGCGGGCGTGGCTCGGCTCATACGGCGGCGGCCTCGGGCTCGTCGAGCCAGCCCTCGTCGAGGGCCTTGAAGGCATGAGGGGTGTCGCGGGGATTCGGCGCTTCACCAGCGAGCACGGCCTCTACGATGACGTCATCTCCGTGATCGTAGACGACGGCGCGGGCGCCCTCTGGATGAACGGAAACCGCGGCGTCTTCCGGCTCCAGTACGACGAGCTGGCGCGGCTGGCCGCGGGGGAGCTGGCGCGAGTTCATTCGTGGCCCTTCCCCACCGGTGAGGGCCACGGCGTCTACCTGCCTTCCGCCACGACGCTGCGGGATGGGCGCATCGCCTTCGCCATGGTGGACGGCGTGGTGCTCATGGACCCCGCTCGGGCGGCCCATGAGCACGCCCGCCCACCGATCCATGTGGAGGGGGTGTCCGCGGACGGCGTCTCCATCCCACAGGGCGGTGAGATTCCAGCGGGGACACAAGAGATCGTGATCCCCTACACCAGCCCGTCGCTGACCTGGCCCTCGCTGGTGCGCTACCAGACGCGCCTGGTCGAGCGCGACATGGGCTGGAGCACGCCCACCACGGATCGACAGCTCCGCTTCCTTCGGCTGGAGCCCGGCGCGTACACCCTCCAGGTGCGGGCGATCAACGAGCACGGCGCGGTCTCCGCTGTGCCCGCGCAGGTCACCTTTACGCAGGCCCCCTTCTGGTGGCAGACCCGCCTCACGCGCGCGCTGATCGGGCTGGAGCTCGTCGGCCTGGGGCTGCTGATCGGCGCGGTGGGATGGCGCCGGGCGCGCCGCCGCGCCAGCGTCCTCCAGGAGCAGATCGACCATCGGGAGCACGCCGAGGCCGAGCAGAAGGCGCTCTCCGAGCAGCTCCACCACGCGCGGCGTCTGGAGACGGTGGGGCGCCTCGCCGGCGGCATCGCCCACGACTTCAACAACCTGCTCACGGTCGTCGTCGCCAACGCCGAGCTGGCTCAGGGCGAGCTGGACGCCCTGCAGGTGGACGTCGAGGAGAACCTGAACGGCATCCTGGACGCCTCGCAGCGCGGCTCGGAGCTTGTGCGACAGCTGCTCGCCTTCTCGCGGCAGCAGGTGCTGGAGCCGCGGCGCTACGAGCTGAACCAGTCACTTCACGCCCTGAAGCCGATGATCAAGCGCTTCACGCGAGAGCTGATCACTCTGACGCTGCGCCCCTCGGAGACGCCCCTGGAGATCTTCGCGGACCCCGGCCAGATCGACCTCGTCGTGCTCAACCTCTGCATCAACGCCGTGGACGCCATGCCCGACGGCGGCGCGCTGACGCTGGCGATCCGCCGCGACAACGACGACGCGCTCCTCACCGTCACGGACACCGGCGGCGGCATCAGCGACGCCGATCTGCCGCGCATCTTCGATCCCTTCTTCACCACCAAGCCGCTCGGGACGGGGACAGGGCTCGGCCTCTCCAGCGCCCTCGGCACCATCAACCAGTCCGGCGGAGACCTCCAGGTCGAGAGCACCCCGGGGGAGGGGACCGCCTTCACGATTCGCCTGCCGCTGACCCAGGCGCCGCCTGAGCTGATGCCGCAGGAGCGCGCCAACGCGGTGATCCTCCTCTGTGACGACAACCCCTATGTGCGCCGCGCCTGCGCGAAGACGATGCGCTCGGGCGGCTACGAGGTCGTGGTCGTGGAGAGCCCCGAGGCCGCTCTGCTCCACCTGCGGGAGCGCTCGGTGGACGCGCTGGTGACCGACGTGCTGATGCCCGGCATGGACGGCCCCCAGCTCGTCGCCAGGGCCCGAGCCATCCAGCGCGATCTACGAGCGCTGTACATCTCGGGGCACGCCCGGGAGCTGCGGCAGCGCCTCGCGGGGGAGCGCTGCCTGCAGAAGCCCTTTCAGCCCGGGGAGCTCCTCAGCCAGCTCAAGGAGCTGTTACAGGACTGACAATGGCAGGGGGTTTCTATGTGGATCCACGCTCTCATTCTCGCCCTTGTGGGTTGTTCTCCCGTATCTCGGGACACCATCCTGATGATCGATATCAGCGGCTCGATGTCCCGCGAGGTGAGCCCGGCCAGCACCCGGATGGCGGTCGTTCAGGAGGCCACGCGGTCGCTCGTGCCGCTGCTGCTGCTGGAGGAGGAGGACAACCTCACCGACCGGGTGGGCGTCGTGACCTTTGTGGCCGGGGCCGAGCTCTGGGCGCCGCTGACCGACATCGAGGACGCTGGGGCCCGCGCGGACCTCGACGAACAGCTCGAGACCCTCGACTGGTGCGACCGCGGCTATGACCCATGGGACACCGTCCACGGAGGCGCGTACTTCCACAGCGCCCCGCAGATGCTCGGCTGTGACACCCACCAGGAGGGCGGCCCCAGCGAGAGCCCCAACGACGCCGGCACCGCACACAGAGACGGACTCCTGCTCTCGACCGAGGTGCTGCTGGACGCTCGGGAGCGCCGCCGCGCGGGCGCGATCATACTCTTTACAGACACCACGCCGCGCTGTGTCCCCCACAGCGACGACTGCAGCGCGCGGCTCTACGACGAGGCGTCGGAGGCAGCCCAGGCGGCCGACAATGTGGGGATTGAGGTGCACGTCGTCTACTTCGAGGCCGATGACTTCCCCGACGGCGCCGAGCAGATGTGCGCGCTGGCGAGCCCCGACTACACCGGCAGCGACTGTGTCACCGACAACCCCCGCTTCAGCGACTACGACACAGGCAGCGTCCCCATCGACGTCCAGTCCATCGTCGAGGTGCTCCCATGACCCTCCTGCTCTCCATCCTGCTCGGCTGTCAACCCGACACACCGAAGCCCGCACAAGACACGCAGAGCACCACCGCGGACACCTACACCACGCCCTCGGACACCGCGCCGACCGGGGAGACCGCGCCGCCTGAGGACACCGCTCCCCCTACAGACACCGCCCCCCCTACAGACACGGCGCCCCCAGCGGACACCGCGTCCACCGACACCGCCTCGACGGACACCGCGGCCACCGATGTCGGCGTCACCAGCCGCGACATCCTGCTGCTGGTCGATGTCACCGGCTCCATGGCCCTTGAGCTGGGCGGCGACCCCGCGCGGATCGACATCGTGCGTGAAGGCTCGCGGGCCCTGGTCGCGGCGCTGGCGACCGATGACACCCCCGATCGGGTGGGCGTGGTGACCTTCGTGGCCGGCGCCGAGCTGTGGGCGCCGCTGACCGACATCGAGGATCCTGGCAGCCTCGTGGAGCTCGACGCGCAGCTCGCGACCCTCGACTGGTGCGACCGCAGCTATGCCCCATGGGACACCACCTACGGAGGTGAGCACTTCCACGATGCCCCGCAGATGATGGCCTGCAGCGTCGTCTCCAAGGGCAACCCGGAGCTCCACCCCAGCGACGCTGGCACCAGCCACTCGGACGGGATGCAGCTCGCGCTGGCGACGCTCACCGCGGAGGCCGAGCCGGGGCGCGCGTCGATCGCCCTGCTGATCACCGACGGCGTCGGCACCTGCGTCCCCTCGGACGACCCCTGCAACGCCGCGCTGTACGATGACGCCGTCGCGGCCTCGGACGCCATGCGCGCTCAGGGCGTGATGTTCCTGGTGGTCTACCTGAACGACGCCCCGCCCGCCGAGGAGGACGCGGCCGCGCTGTGCGCGCTCACCAATCCGGAGCCCCCAGGCGAGGACTGTGTCGCGGCCAACCCGGCCTTCTGGAACTACACGCCGGGCGGAGACCTCAGCGCCGACCTCATAGCCCTGGCCGCCGCGCTTCCTGATACCAATCCGTCGTGAAGAGCACATCATTGAACGGCGCTGTCCACTGCCCAGCCGCCCCTGAAGACTTTGGAATGACACGTCATGCCTTCAGTCTTCAGGAACGACTGGACAACGGACATCACCACTCACTGACACACTCTTCACGACGGATTGGTATTAAGTGGTCGCCCATGTCTCTCTGGAACCGACCCTTCAAGTCCACGGCGCGCCCGCCCGCCGAGCCCAATGACGCAGCTCTCCGCGGCACCTTCGAGCGCGAGGCCCAGCTCACGGGCGGCGCCCGGGGGCGAGCGTGAGCGACTCTACAGACACAGGGCGCGTGCTGGTGGAGCACCGCTTCGGGCGGGTGAGCCGCCACGGCGCGCACCGGCTGGAGGCGGCGGTGGCTCAGCGAACGCTGGGGCTGCTGGCCGCTGGCGCGCTGGCGACGGCCGGGCTCTTCCCGCTGTTCGGCGTGCCGTTCTTCACCGGCGGGGTGGATCTGGTGACCATGAGCGCGGGCCTGCCTTTTGTGGCGCTGTCCTTCCTCTACGGCCGCAACCTGAGCCGCAACTGGGGGGAGGTCACGATCGACAAGGCCGCGGGGGAGATCCGCTTCGCCCAGTACGACGACGTGAAGACCTGGCCGCTGTCGGAGGTGACGACGGTGCGCGATGCGACGGCCTTCAGTCACTCCTGGCGCTTCCTGGCGGGTTCGGAGCGCTGGCTCAAGCTGACCATGGCCGACGGGCGGCAGCTCCCGGTGGTGCTGGGCTACCCCGAGGAGCTGGAGGCCGTTCGCGAGGTGCTACGCAGCTGGGCGCTACCCGGGGCCTGAACCACGGGCAGCGCCCAGCCGCCCCCTCCTCAACACACTGACCCGGCAGTCAGAGGCCTCAGTGTGCCTCCGCGCGAAGTCGAAAAAACGCACAACATTGTCGCAAGCGCTGTCGCAAGCGCTGTCGCAAATGTGAGCATCCGTGCGAGCCCCATGCGGGACACGCTAAGCTTCCCGCGCCCCCACGCTTGCCCGAGGCGCTCATGTTCGCGCTCTTCCTGACTCTGATCGCCTGCGACAACGAGCCCATCGAGGCGGCGACCTACTACACCACCGCGAAGCCCATGGCCGAGCGCTACTGCACGCGCTGCCACTACGAGGGCGGCCAGGGCGGCTTCGACTTCACGGATCAGGCGACCGTGGAGGCGATGGCCGAGACCATGCTGGCGGCCATCGACGCGGGCACCATGCCCCCGCCGGTCTCCGATCCGGAGTGCCGGGAGTACGTGGGCAGCGAGCATCTGGTGCTGCCCGCCGAGGAGCGCGACGCCTTCGCGGCCTGGATCGAGGGCGGCATGCCCGAGGGCGACGAGGCCGACACCCCGGAGATCATCCAGCCGCCGACCAGCATCGACGACCCGGATCTGGAGATCCGACTCCCCACCCCCTACACCCCGCCCTTCGCCGACGCCGCCAACCCCGGCAATGAGTACCGCTGCTTCGCCCTGGAGCACGATCGGGACGAGGCCTTCTTCGTCACCGCCATGGCCCCGCTCATCGATGAGCGGGATCTGGTGCATCACATCGTGGTGTTCCCCATGGATGAGTCGGACGTGCCGGATGACTACGATCCGGTCAACGGCTACGACTGCATCAACAAGACGGGGCAGGTCGAGGAGATGATCGCGGGCTGGGCGCCGGGGACCATGCCGCTGGAGCTGGACGAGGGGCTGGGGATCCGCATCAACGCGGATCAGCGCATCGTGCTGCAGATGCACTACTTCCAGTCGGGCACGGAGCAGAAGTCTGATCAGTCAGGCTACGCATTCCGCACGGTTGATGATGTTGACACCGAGGTGCTGCTCTACCCCTTCGGCGACTGGGACTTCAAGATCCCCGCGGGGGACGAGGACTACACCTACGGCATCCAGTGGGACATCCCCGAGAGCATCAACTACGGCGGCGCCGAGATCGACATGCCGGACATCACGGTCTACGGGGTGTTCCCGCATATGCACGTGCTGGGCACCGGCTACGATCTGAACATCACCAGGCCCGACGGCGAGGAGGAGTGCGGTCTGTACTCGGACAGGTACTCCTTCGACAACCAGATCACCTACCTCTTCGATGAGCCGCTGGTCATCGAAGGCGGCGACACGCTGAACTGGTCCTGCACCTGGAACAACTCCGAGTCCAACCCGGAGCTCATCAACTCGCCGCCCACCGACGTGGAGTACGGCGAGCGCACGGATGAAGAGATGTGCTGGGCCTTCACGCTGATTTCTTACGACTTTTAATACGCCAGCCCCTGCTTGATGGCACAGGATCGCGCCCGGTTTCCGGCGGCGCTCACGCGCCGCGGACATGACTCGACATGCAACTTCATATAGTCGGAGAGGATGGTGAACGCAGCCTCCCGCTGACGAGCCGGGACTGACGCGGTGATAGCGGCGCGGGTTATACTCCGCGCATGGGCGCACTGGTGAACCAACAGGGCGCGCGGCACCCGCTCCGAGCCCGGCATCGGGTCGGGCGTGACCCGCGCAGCGATCTCCACCTGGTGGAGGGTTCCGTCTCCAGCGATCACGCGGTGATCGCCTGGTCCGGTGCGGCCTGGACTGTGCGTGACCTGAGCAGCCGGAACGGCACCGTTGTGAACGGCGCCCCCCTGGAGCCGGGGCGGGTCATGGCGCTCAGCGCCGGCTCACAGCTGGTCTTCGGCGGCGGCGACCCCTGGCGACTGGAGAGCGACGCGCCCCCACAGGCCATGGCCGAGGACATGGTCGGCGGGGGGCTGCTCGTCGCGGAGCACGGGCTGCTGGCGCTGCCGGATCCGGAGTCGCCCGAGGTGCAGATCTTCCGGCGCGGTCAGGGCTGGGTGGCCGAGCGTGACGGCAGCGAAGAGCCGGTCGCCGACGGGGCCTGTCAGGTGGCGGGCGGGCGGCCCTGGCGGCTGCACCTGCCCAGCGCCCTGGCGGGCACCATGGGCAGCCAGCCCGTGCCCCTTACCCTGCTGGAGCTGACGCTGCGCTTCGAGGTCAGCCTGGACGAGGAGCACGTCCGCTGGGGCGCCGTCCATGGGCTCCAGGACATCGACCTGGGCAGCCGAAGCTTCAACTACACTCTGCTCACGCTGGCTCGCGCGCGGGTGGACGACGCGGCGGACCCCGAGCTGCCGCCCTCCAGTCACGGCTGGCGCGATCGGGAGGAGCTGGCCTCCGTACTGCGGCTCGACCCGGAGAGCCTGCGCGTTCAGCTCTTCCGCGCGCGGCGACAGCTGGCCCGCGCGGGCATCGAGGACGCCGCTGCCCTGATCGAGCGCCGGACCGGCGCGGGGCAGCTGCGAATCGGTACCGGGTTGCTGGAGATCCATCGGATCTGATACGCTGCTGCATCGATTCGATCGATGCTGTCACAGGCCCCCTCACGCGGTTATCCAGCGATCCAGATCTCCGCGGCTTCGGCGCCGCGGGCGAAGCAGGGTGGCCGATGTTCTCCAAATACTTCGGCGATGAAGTCGACGACTTCGCCGCGCAGTTCGACCTCCCTCCGGAGGGGCGAGCCCGCTTGAAGACCCTGGTGGAGGCCGCCTCCACGATCTCGCTGCCAAGTGAGTCGATCTCAGACGAGCCAACGGAGCTGCCGGTGTGGGAGAACCCCGCGCTGACGGAGGCGCTGGGCGGGCGCTACACGGTGCTGGGGCTGCTGGGGCGGGGCGGCATGGGGGAGGTCTGGCGGGTGGCGGATCGGCGGCTCAACCGCGCCATGGCGCTTAAGATCATACGCGGGGGCACGTCCCCCGAGATCCTCGCGCGCTTTGTGGAGGAGGCCCAGGTCACCGCGCAGCTCCAGCATCCCGGCATCGTGCCGGTGCACGACATCGGGCAGCTCTCCGACGGTCGCTGGTACTTCACCATGCAGGAGGTCCGCGGCAGAACCCTCCAGGACGTCCTCCAGGAGGTCCACGCTGCCTGCGCGGGAGGAGCCTGGAGGCCGACCAGGTCGGGCTGGACCTTTCGCCGGCTGGTGGACGCCTTCCGCCGGGTCTGTGAGGCGGTGGCCTACGCCCACAGCCGGGGGGTTATCCACCGGGATCTGAAGCCCCAGAACATCATGGTGGGGGAGCACGGGGAGGTGCTGGTGGTGGACTGGGGCCTGGCCCGGATCCGCGGACGCCCCGACAACCCCGGACGGGTCGATGACCTCATCGTCACCGAGCGCTCCGTGGGCGCGAATCTCACCCAGACGGGGCAGGTGATAGGCACACCGGCCTACATGCCCCCCGAGCAGGCCCGCGGCGACATCGCGCAGATCGACGCCCGCTCGGACGTCTACGCGCTGGGTGCCATCCTCTACGAGGTCCTCTCCGATTCGCCCCCGTTCGTCGCCAGCTCCATCCAGGGCCTGCTGCACAAGGTCCTGGATGAGACCCCGGCGGCGCCCAGCGCGCCCGCGCCGCTCCCCGAGGAGCTGATCGCCGTGTGTCAGCGAGCCATGTCGCGGGCGCCGGAGGAGCGCTACCCGGACGCCCGCGACATGGCGGCGGCTGTGGGCGACTGGCTGGAGGGTGTCCGAAAGCGGGAGCAGGCGCTGATCGTGGTGGAGCGGGCGCTGGCGCTGGCGCCGCGGGAGGCGCGGCAGCGGAGCCGCGCCCGCGGACTGCGGTCGGAGGCCGGGGGAGAGCTGGCGGCCATCCCCTCCTGGGCTCCGGAAGCAGACAAGCGTCCGTCATGGGACAAGGAAGACGAGGCCGAGCGCCAGGAGCGAGCGGCGGATCAGCTGGAGCTGGAGCGGGTGGAGGGGCTGCGGGCGGCCTTCACCCACAGCCCGGAGCTTCCCGAGGCCCACGACGCCTTGGCGGAGCACTACCTGTCGCTCCACCGGGAGGCGGAGGCGGCCCGAAACCTGCGGCGGGTAGCGGCCTGCGAGGCGAGGCTCCGACGGCACAATCGGGGGCGGTTCTCCGAGTATCTGGCCGGTCGCGGCGCGCTGACGCTGGTGACCGAGCCGGCGGGGGCGGAGGTGCTGCTGTATCGATACCAGCGGGTGGGCCGGCGGCTGGAGGTGGCGTTCGAGCGCTCGCTGGGGGTCACCCCGCTGGTGGAGGCGCCGTTGCCGATGGGCAGCTACCAGCTCACCCTCCGCGCACCGGGCCGCGTCGACGTAGTCTACCCCGTCCACATCGGGCGGGAGCAGCACTGGGACGGCGTCGCCCCCGGCGCGTCCCAGCCCACGCCGATCCACCTCCCGCTGCGGGGCGCGGTGGCCCCCAAGGACTGCTATGTCCCGGCGGGGTGGTTCATCAGCGGCGGTGACCCCGACGCTTACCGCAGCCTGCCCCGTCGGCGGCTGTGGTGCGACGGGCTGGTGGTGAGGCGCTTCCCAGTGACCAACACAGAGTTCATCGCCTTCTTGGATGACCTGGTGACACAGGATCTGGCGGACGAGGCGCTGCGCTTCGTGCCTCGGGAGCGCGGCGGGGTCGCGGGGGAGCTGGGTGCGATGATCTACGGTCGGGACGCGTCGGGGCGCTTCATGCTCCAGGCGGACTCGGATGGGGACATCTGGGAGCCGGACTACCCGGTCTGCATGGTGGATTGGTACGCGGCGCAGGCCTACGCGGCGTGGTTCGCGGAGAAGACGGGCCTGGCCTGGCGGCTGCCACACGAGCTGGAGTGGGAGAAGGCGGCGCGGGGGGTGGACGGCCGCTTCTTCCCCTGGGGCGACGGCTTCGACCCCAGCTTCTGCTGCATGCGGGACAGCGAAGAGGGCCGACAGCTCCCGTCGGTGGTGGGGCGCTTTCCGCTGGATGAGAGCCCCTACGGCGTTCGCGGCATGGGCGGAAACATGCGTGACTGGTGCATCGATCTCTTCGACGAGGCCGGGCCTTCCTGCACCGGCGACCGCGTCTCGCCGCCCCCGGAGCCGACATCGACGGCACCCGACGCCCGGCGGGTGGACCGCGGTGGGAGCTGGCTGGGCACGGCACGGCTCGCCCGCGCGGCCGATCGTGAGGCCAACGATCCCGGGCTCCGCGACGCCGTGCTGGGCTTCCGTCTGGTCCGCGCCCTGGAGTGAAACGGGCTGTAACGGCAGCGGCGGGGGGGCGATCGCAGGTTGTGTGTGCGGCGGAGACGCCGACCACCACTGACCGGAGAAAACACCATGCTCAAGAAAATCGCTTCCTCTTTCCTCGCCGCCGCCCTCGCCTTCGTCGCGATGGTGAGCACACCGGCCCTCGCGCAGTTCCAGGACGAGGACGACCTCTTCTTCTCGCCGTTCCAGGACGAGGACGACCTCTTCCTGCAGGCCTCGTGTTGTCAAGACGAGGACGACCTGATTCGCCAATTGGAGGTCGTGGGCACAGACGGCGTCCAGGCTGTCGCCTACCGCGAGGGCGAGGTGATGATCATCGAGTTCCAGGACGAGGACGACCTGTTCATCAACGTGGTGGCCTTCCAGGATGAGGACGACCTCTTCCTGCAGGTCGAGGGCACCCTGAGCGAGCAGCCGCTGATGCTGCAGGAGTGGGGCTTCCAGGACGAGACTCACCTCATCATGGAGATCGCCAGCGAGCAGGGTGTCCGGGTGACCGTCGTGCTGCGGGACTTCCACGCCATGGGCTGCTGGGACGGCGAGATTACCGAAGAGGATTGCTACCCGGAGTAGAACAGTTCCTCAGTGACTCACTGTACGGAGACCTCCGTATTTTGTTTGTCCTCCTCGTCCGCGCTCCCTCCCTCTCGCTGAGCCGCCACCTTCCGCCAGCACGTGCCGTCAGGCGCGCGCCAACATCGACTGCGTACCAGGAACGCGACGTCCCAGCGTCTCACGGTAGAGGGTGTTGCGACGTCAGATGCCTCGCCGCAAGGCGCTCCAGCTCGCCCTTCAGCGCTCCTTCGTCGCTGTCTCTGAAGTTCTCTCCATGTCTCCCGGCGGCTTGCGCCGCGAGGGGGCATTCCCCCCTGTGCCCCCCCTTCTTCAGCGAGCCCGCACCGCACCCCAGCCTCTCGATAAGCCCCCATCTTCCGACAGACCGTGCCGTCAGGCGCGCGCCAACTGCGACTGCGTACCTCTGAGGAACGCAACGTCCCAGCGCCCCACGCGAGAGGGTGTTGCGACGTCAGATGCCTCGCCGCAAGGCGACATCAGGAGGCAAGACCTTGCGAACACGTGGACGGTTTTCGACGGAGCCCAGGTGTTGTT
>Ga0316204_10001677_pt1 | contig 57082 bp, 49 predicted proteins | sample 6monrhotite_MG_2_FD_205661 | JGI IMG/M metagenome (GOLD analysis project Ga0316204, IMG submission 205661) | Microbial mat bacterial communities from mineral coupon in-situ incubated in ocean water Damariscotta River, Maine, United States -... | ecosystem: Environmental > Aquatic > Marine >... | reverse complement strand
AAACAACAAACGATCCAGAAACGCCGCTTGAACCATCAGAAAAAAGCGGCCTAAACTGAAACCAGATGAGCCAGAGCCTCCGTTAGATCAAATGCTCAGGTGGCCCAAAGATTTTGACGACGGACACGGATGATGGCAGGCCAATACGCTTGTCCCCCTTCCCGTTCCCATCGAAAATTTGAGCACTGCCCAAAGCAAATCGTTTTTCGCTATCAATGTTTCTCTGCACGGATTATCAGTACGTTAAGGGCTTTCATTCAATCATATTAAACTTGGCGTGGTCCGGAGTGGTGTTTGATGACAAAGCGTTCGACTGAAAGCTCGCTGCAACAACCTGTGCAACTTGTTGGCGTTGATGGTAGCGCGAATTTGATGTTGCCCGCAGGCAGCGATTTTCTGCACGCCGAATTCACCCGGGCGGGGCCTGACCTGCTGATTGATACGCCCGATAAAAATCTGGGCGGGGACCAATATATGGTCCCGGCTTTTTTTATGTCCGAAACGCCGCCCGACCTGATCACCCACGATGGTGCGGTCTTGAGCGCGCAGTTGCTGACCACATTGGCCGGGCCTATGGCTCCGGGACAGGTTGCTCAACTTGGACAGACCGCAGCCGTTGAAATCGGCTTTGGCCAACCCATCGGGCAAGTGAGTGAGGCTGAAGGCAACGTTACGGTGACCCACCCAGACGGCAGCCAAGGGGTGCTGATCACCGGCGACAAAGTCTTTCAGGGCGACGTGCTCGCCACCGCCACAGGTGCCAACGTCAGTCTCATTTTCGTTGATGACACGGTGTTTTCCCTGGATGAAGACGGCCGCATGATCATGGATGAAATGGTCTACGACCCCGACACCCAGACCGGCGCGTTCAACGCCACCGTCGTTCAAGGCGTATTTTCGTTCGTCAGCGGCCAAGTCGCCAAAACCTCACCTGATGGCATGGTCGTCAACACGCCGACCTCGACCATCGGCATTCGCGGTTCGACCGTTACCGGCAAGGCTGCCGCCGAAGGTGCGGAAAACAAAATCACGTTGATTCCTGACATCGACGGAAACGTTGGAGAAATTATCATTTCCAACGGGGCCGGCAGCCTGACGCTCAACAGCGCCGGGGCCAGCACCACGGTGTTCAGCTCAACCAGTTCGCCAACGCCAATCGTGATCTTATCACCTGCGGAACTGCAACAATCGTTCGGCCAAAATCTGACCAAACTGATCCAGACCGTCTCCAAAAAGGCCAAGCAGGACGCAAGCCAGGCCCAAGACAAAGCCCAACAAACCCAGCAAGAGGCCAAACAAGCCGAAGACGACGCCAAGCAAGCTGAAGCCGACGCCAAACAGGCCGAAGATGAAGCCCAAGCCGCCCAAGCCCAAGCCGAGGCCGCCCAAGCCGAAGCCGAAGCCGCCAAGGCCGAAGCCGAAGCTTCAGGCGACGAAATCGCCATCGCCAAAGCCGCCGCCGCCGAAGCCAAAGCCGCCGAAGCCGTCCAAAAAGCTGCTGACGCTAAAGCCGCCGCCGCCGCCGAAGCCCAAATCGCCGCCAAGGCAACCGCCGAAGCCCAATCCAAAGTCGGTGAAGCCGAGGTCGCCCAAGCCAAAGCCGAACAAGCGCAAAAATTCAGCTCGCTGGCCGATACAGCCTTCAAAGCCCAAGCCCAAGCGTTTGAGCAAAACAAACAAGCCGAGTCTGCAAAGGCCGAAAAAGCCGCAAAGGCCGACACCACCACCGGCAAAGATGACGCGGGCAAGACCGGCGACGACGCCACCAAAGGCCAGTCTTCTGACGACGCAGCCACCAAAGCTGCCGCGGACGCCGCGACGAAAGCCGCTGCCGAAGCCGCCGCCAAGGCTGCCGCAGACGCGGAAGCTGCCGCAAAAGCCGCGGCAGAGGCCGCCGCAAAAGCTGCAGCCGAAGCCGCTGCAAAAGCTGCGGCGTTGGCAGCCGCCGCCGTTGCAGAAGAGGACAAGACCGTCACAGAGGAAAACACACCCCAGGACACGGTTACGACCACAAGCTACAGCTATGCGAGCCACGCTTACGCCATCACCGTCACATTCAATGGATCAACCGCAACGGTGACGGATGAGTACGGCAAGAACGATACGCTCACCAACGTCAAATCGCTCACCGGCACCAGCTATAACGACACTTACACGCTGAACGGCGTGACCCTGGATACGCTCAGCGTCGGCTCCGGCACGGATACGATCACCGTCGATTCAACGACGCGCATCACCACCCTGTCCAATAGGCCCGCCCACGAGAACACCTTGCAGACGCTGGGCAACGACGGCTCATCGGGTGACATGGATTTGCGCGGAACCACCGTTTCGGGCGACTTTTACATTTCCCTCAACACCCAGGGCTATTCCGTCGACACGACCATCTTGAAAGTGGACAGTTCAACCAGTTTCACCAGCGGCACCACCACCATCGCGTTCGGCCAGAACAGCTACGCCCGCAACATCGAAAGCGATGACGGTATGAATTTGTCGGGCGTCAGCTTCACCGCCCTCAATGCGGTCATCCTCGACAGTTCCAGCGACACCGTCGGCGCCACCTTGACCGTCTCCTCGACCAGCTCATTTTCCGGCATCGTCATCACCGGCAGCGGCGACGACAAAATCGTTTTCAACGACAGTGGAACGTATTCGTTCAACGCCAACACCGTAACCGGCATTTCGACGATCACCTTCAATGGTGCCGGAACAAACAGCCTGCAGGTCAATCAAGCCGATCTCGCCAACGTCACCGCCATCACCGGCAACACCGGCAGCGACACCATCACCACGGCGGACGGCAACATCGATCTATCGGCGATCACCTTGACCAGCATCGACCTGATCACCACCACCAACACCACGCGCACCACCTTCATAGGCAGCAGCGGCAACGACATCATCACCGGCGGCAGCGGCAGCGATGTGATTGCGGGCGGCGTGGGGTCGGACACCTTGACCGGCGGCAGCGGCGTTGACGTATTCGCCTATCAGTCGCTGACCAACGCGGGCGTCGATGCCTGGATGGATTACAGCGTTGCAAATGGCGACCGGTTCTATATCGAGAAAACGCTCATCGGCAACCACGACGCCACCATTGATGCAAACGAATGGTACAACCTCGGCACCAAGGCCGACGACGCCAGCATTCAAGCCGCGATCAATGCGCAAAGCCATGCCGTCGGCGCGATGTTTGCGACGTTCAACACCAGCACCGGCCATTCGGAAGCGTGGTACGACGTCACCGACCACACAACCACAGATGACGCCAACAAGGTCGGATATCTAAACAATTATTCGGAATCTGTGTCCAACGCCGTTGCAAACGGCTCAAGCATGGGCATCATCCTTACCGACACCACCAATCTCAGCAGTTTGAACTTAGCCTGACCTTATTTGATCGAGGAGGTGAAGAGATTCCACTTGGCGCGCTCAAAGTCGCTTTGTGGACTGTACACATCAACCGGCAAGTCCAATCCACTGGCGGTCAACTGACCGGTTGTGCGCAGCACCGTATAGGTCTGCACAACCAAATCGCGATGAGCGGTGATGAGGCTGATTTCCGCGTTGAGCAGTTCCTGGTCGGCGTTGAGCAGATCGATCAACGATCGACGACCAACCTCAAGTTCTTGGGCGATGCTATCGCGCGCGACACGCGCGGCTTCAGCGCTTTGCTCGAACGATTCGACGCTGGCTTTGGTGCTTTGCAGGGTGCTCCAGTCTGAAATCGCGGTCTGGCGCGCGGTGCGTTTGGCGGCATCCAGTTCCAACAAGCGTTGATTGGTTTGATAGCGCGCCGCACGCACTTGAGACAGTTCCGCGCCCGATTGATACAGCGGCACGGACAAGGTCACGGTGCCGGCCAATTCCCGTGTGCGCGTGGCGATGGCGCCGCCCAATTCCTTGGAACGCGAATGGGACATGCTGGCGTCTAACGAAAGCGTCGGCAACCGATTGCCGGTTTGAATTTTGACATCTTCACGTGATTGATCGACGGCATAGGCTGCGGCCAAGATCCCGGGATTCAACTCGTCGATCTGCGCCAAAAAGACATCGAGATCATCGGTCGTCGACACCAATGTTTCCGGCAACGACAGCTCCGTTGGCGGGCGACCGATAACTTGGGTGTACTGTTCCGTCGAACTGGCCAACGTGCTTTGCGAGAGCACGAACGCCGCTTTCGCCTGGCTTAAACGGGCCTGCGCCTGGGACAAATCGGTCAGCGTGCGTCGCCGAAGGTCATATTGAGTTTGCGTGCTTTCCAAGCGCTGTTGCAGCAAATCGACGTTGGCTTTGCGCAAATCTCGAATGCGGCGGTCGCGAATGACGTTCATATAAGCCGTGATGGCGGACAAGATGACCGTCTGCTCCGACGTTGTATATGTGGCGCGTTGGGCATTGACGGCGGCTTCGGCTTTGCGCAGCTCCGCGAAATTGCGTCCACCGCGATAGATAGGCTGGCTAAGCGATAGGGTGTTCTTCAGATCGCTGGTGCGGCTTTGCGAACGGGTGTCGGTTTTTGAACGGCTCAGCGTATCGCTCGCCGTGGCGGCAGTGCTCAACTTGGGCATCCAGTTCGCTTGCGCCTGCGGGTACTGTTCCATGGTGGCGCGCAAAGCTTCACGGGCCGCCAACAATGTCGGGTTGCTTTGGTACGTCACGCCCAGAGCATCTTGCAAGCTGTCCGCGTGCGCGGCCGTAACGGATAGCCCCATCGCCCCGACAACGGTCCAGACGCACATCACCGATGTGCGCAGCGCCTGTGCAATACCTCCGTTGGGTCGAAGAGGTCCCTTGGCCGCGTGATGAGAATTGAATGCGTGTCTTGCCATGCGCTAAGCTAAGCGGTGTGATTGTACGTGATCAAGCGCAAATCATCATATCTGTGGAGAAAGATTTTTAATTCACTACTTTTACGTATATCTAAATGACTGTGGTCGTCTCCGCAGCAACCGCAGTGAGGGAGTCCCTCATGCCCCCCGGGTTCAATTTCCGGTCCAACCGTCAGGATAAGTGGTTGAAATTATGATATTTTTAACCGTGAACAGTGAAGAGGTCGATGTACACGATGCGCTACACTGGTCGGCCCTCAGCGATTCCCACCCGTTTTTGGAAGCAACCGTCGAACGTGTGGTTTTACATCAATACGCGCACAAACAGGAGATCTCCGTCACGCCTGAAGAGGTCCAGCGCGAATCGGACCGCACCCGTTTCGCCCTTGGCCTGTCAGATCCCGAAGAAACCAAGCATTGGCTCAAACGCCAACGCTTAACGACGGAACATTTTGCGGCGGCGTGCGCGCACGCGGTGCTGAGGAATAAAGTACGGGCTGGCCTATCCGACGAAATGTTGGAACGTTATTACGCCGAAAATCACGACCAGTTCACCGAAGTCGATTTGTATGTCATCCGACGTAAGAACGCCAAAAAGCTGCATCAATTGGGTGAACAACTGCGTGCCGGAAAGGCAAACTTTCACCTCGAAGCAATCAACCAATCCGAGGACCCCGAAACGGCCCTACATGGCGGCTATCTCGGATGCATGCGTAAAGACGAAGTGCCCGAAGACCTCGCGGTCGGCATATTCAGCGTCGACCCCGGCGACATCATCGGCCCCATCGCGGATCAGGATGGGTCCATTTTGATCCTCGTCAAAGGATGGAAGCTGTTGCCCCTCGAGCAAGTCCTCGACGAGCTTCGCGACATCGTTTTCGGTGAACTGATTTCCGACCTGACGAACGTTGCGGTTGTGTCGATTCCTTAAGCGCTCATCACGCTGATCTGCTCATATAGAAGAAACCACCACCGTGAACGCCGTGGCGGCTTCGCATGCCTAGATGCTTTGGATTACATATATACCATCATTGGATTTCCGCCTCGGCATTGCTCGTCTTATTATTGATTAAAGAGGCGAGTTTGTTTTATTTTATCGAAGCTTACAGTTGTCGGGGTCGCCCAATGAACGTAAACTTAATAGGAGGATAATTCACAACACAAACACGTAAGGATGCTACGCACCGGCGCGATGTTTCTCGTTCGCGATGTTTCTCGTTGGCCAATGAGAAAGGGCGTCTAAGGTGGTCTTGAAATCTTAACAAAAATTGACCTGTCAGGGAATGCTCGCCTGCGCTTTAGATGATTACAAAAAGCGCGGTTTCACCTTTCAGGCGATGATATATCTGGAGGGGTAATCATGACTAATTTTATCAGTGTAAACGGCACGCCTGTTGACGTAAAAACGGCTCTTCAATGGCAATTGGTGATGGGCGATACAGACTTCACCGACGCCACCGTTAAAAACGCCGCCGTGGTTCAATATGCGCGCGCCAACGACTTGTCCGCCAGCGCGGAAGAAATCCAGGAATTTTTTGGCAACGTCCGTTACGACTTGGAACTGGAAAAAGCCGACGATTTCAACATCTGGCTGAAAACCAACAACCTTGACCTGAAAACGGTTCAGGATGTGTGCGAGATCGGCGTGCTGCGCAACAAAATCCGCGCTTCTGTCAGCGACGAGGAAGTTGAATCCTACTTCACCCTCAACAAAGATAGCTATGACATTGCCAATCTCTATAGCTTGACGGTTGAAAGCGAAGACTTGGCCAATGAAATCATGGCGCAGATCGAAGACGGCGAAGACAGCTTCGTCAACCTCGCCCTTGAGCATTCCATTGACGGCGACACGTTCCGCAAAGGTGGATACGTTGGCGAAGTGACCCGTGAAACGGTCCGTGGCGAAGTCGAAGCCGCGGTGTTCTCGGCAGCGGCAGGCGCCCTCATCGGACCGATCAAGGACGATGACGGATTCACCCTCTATATGGTTGGCGATATCATTTCTCCCGAACTCGACGACGTCAAGGAAGCCATCCGTGACGAAATGTTCGAAGAGAAGCTCGAAATCATCTCTGCGGAAGCAACCGTTGATGAAGTGATCCTTGGTCTCAAGGACACGCCCGCCGACGACCTTTCCGAAGATGACGAAGGTGACGCATAAAGCCAGCTGAAAGTACCTGCACCCCTGCCATGAGTCATGGCGGGGGCCTGCGGGGCTGCCATGAGCGTAGAAAACTTATCCGACACAATTGCCGGCCACCCTCTTTTTGCAGGGTTGTCAGATGACGTTCTCGATCTGATATCGGGAACGGCAGCCGTCTTTAGCTATAAACTGGGCGAGACGATATTGCGTCTGGGCGATGCCGGCGATGGCTTTTATGTCATCGAACAAGGCAAAGTCCGCATCGTCGACGACAGCGGCGAAGGCAAACCGGTCACCTTGGCTTTGCTCAAGGAAGGCGCCAGTTTTGGCGAGCGGTCCCTGCTGCATGACGCCAAAGTATCCGCCACGGTGCGCGCCGCCAGCAATGTCGTCGTCACCCGCATTGGCGCGGATGCCTTTAAATCCATTCTCGAACAACGACCTGAACTGCGCGCGCAGCTTGAAGCCGCCGCCGACAAACAAGACGAATTCAATTTCCTGAAAACGCAAAACCTGCTCGCATCTCTCAAACCCAAAGAGGTGCAGGCCTTGGTCAAGGTGGTGCAAAAACGCGCCCTCGCCGATGGTGAGGCTTTGTTCCATGAGGGCGATCCAGGCGATTGCCTATATCTGGTCAAATCCGGGTCGCTCAAAATCATCAAGGAAAGCGCGGACGGCAAAGTCCTCGGCTTTAAGAAAGAAGGCGCGGCGCTGGGCGAAATGGCCTTGGTGTTCAATGAACCCCGGTCCGCCGGTGCGGTCGCTGAAGGCGAGACGGTTGTTATGTCTCTGAGCCGCGGCGACTTTGAAAAGGCGGTCGGAAGCAACACCAACATCCAAGACATGCTTGCCGATCAAGCCACCCGCCATTTGAAGCAACAGCAAACGCTGATCACCGCGCCGCCAGCCGCCAAATCCAGCAGCCGCGCTTCGCACGCTGCGAAGAAACGTTCACGCATCGAATTGTCAAAAATCAAAATCGGCCATTGGTTGCTGCCCATGACCGTGCCGATGGCGACCACGGACGTCCCGGTGCTTTCGGGTCTGGCCTGCTTGGCGATGGTCGGGGAATTCTACAAAAAGCCCGTTTCGATGGCCAAGCTTGAAGAACGCCAGCTTGAATTCGGTCTTGCCGACGATCTGCATTCGCTGAGCCGCAAAGCCGAGGGCGCGGGCTATGTCACGCGTTTGATGAAAATTGAAAAAGACATTCTTCCCGCGATCCAATTGCCCGCCGTCGTGCAACTGGTGGATGGCACCTTGGCGATGGTGTTCAAGGTCACCAAAACTGCGGTGTGCGTCGGCAATCCCCTGGAAGGCTACCAAGAAGTCGAAGTGGGGCAATTTCTGAAAGAATGGGACGGGCAAATTCTGTCCATCACATATGCCCCGGATTTCGGCGCTGTGGGCCAAGACGTCACCAAACTCTACAAACAGTTTTTGCCTATTCTGCGCCCCTATTGGCCGCTGGTCGGTCGACTGATTGCGGTGATCGTGCTGCTCAACGTGATGGGATTGATGCCGCCATTTTTCACCAAGATCCTCATTGATGATGTGCTGGTCGTCGGCGATTGGGATCTGTTGTATGTGATGCTGATCGCCATCTTGGTGGCGGCGCTGTTGGCGATGGTCACCGGTGCGGTGCGTGAATTTTTGACGCTGCACCTGATGCGACGGCTATCCACATCCCTGTTCGTGCGCTTTTTCGGTCACGTCATGTCGCTGCCCGTCAGCACACTGCAGAAATGGGACACCGGCGCGCTCACGGCGCGCTTTGAAGAAAACGAAAAAATTCTCGAAACGGCGTCCAATGGCGGGCTGACCATTTTGATGAACAGCCTCAACATCATCATCTACACGCCGATTCTTTTCATCATGGAACCTCGGCTTGCGGCGTTGGTGCTGTTCTTCTCGCTGTGCATGGCGGTCATTACGGTGACCTGCGCGCCGAAGATGCGCAAATTCGAACGGGAATCGTTTGAGATCGGCGCCCAGCGGGAATCCCATATCATCGAAGTCGTCAAGGGCATCGGCACGGTAAAGGCGCTGGCCCAAGAAAAAGACTTCTCGCGCAAAGGACTGGATAAGTTTCGCGCCGAACAGGAAATCGAATATCGCAGCGAGATGTTCGACAACAAAATGGAATTGGCCATCGAGTTTTTCGACCAGGCTTCCGATATTTTGGTGTTGGGACTGGGGGCGTATTTTGTGCTCGACGGGTCATTATCGGCGGGCTTGTTGATCGCGTTCACCTCCATCGCCAATCAGGTCACCGATCCGGTCGAAGAGCTTGCCGATTTTTATGACGAGTATCTGGAACTCAAAATCGCATTGGAGCGCATCAACGACATTCTCAGTTCTCCGCGCGAACCCCTCAACAGCGAAGTCATCTGTCCGCCGATCAAAGGTCACCTGCGGTTTGAGAATTTCAGCTTCAAATACACCGACGATGGGCCGTGGATTCTCAAAGACATCAACCTCGACATCCAGGCCGGACAAAAGGTCGCTTTCGTGGGCCGCAGCGGGTCCGGAAAATCGACCCTGGCGCGCACGGTCAATCGTCTGCTGACGCCAACCGAAGGCAAGATCTACATCGATGAAATCGACATCAGCCGCGTGGACATCACCTCGTTGCGCCAGAAAATCGGCGTGGTCGAGCAATCGCCGTTCATCTTCAGCGGCACCATTCGCGACAATATTTCCATCGCGCAGCCGTCGTTGCCTTTGGAAGCCGTGGTGTCCGCAGCGACGCTGGCCGGGGTTCACGACTTTGTCGATCAGTTCCCGATGCGCTACGACACCCGCATTGGCGAGGGCGGACGCAGCCTTTCGGGCGGACAATCGCAACGCCTGATTATCGCCCGAGCACTGGCGGCGGATCCGAACATTTTGATTCTCGACGAGGCTACTTCGGCGCTCGATACCGAAAGCGAACGCATCATCCAAAGGAACTTGGACAAGATCATGAAGGATCGAACAAGTTTGGTGATCGCGCACCGTTTATCGACCATCCGCAACGCCGATTTGATCGTCGTTTTGGATGAAGGACGCATCGCAGAGCAAGGCTCTCACGATGACTTGATGAAGAAAAAAGGACTGTACCACTATCTTGCAACCCGCAGCGTTGCGACCGCCGATGCTTAAAGGTGCACGTGGCAAGCACCCTCATACTTTAAAGAGGACGCTTAGAGTGAAAGCGAACGAGTTATGACGGAAAACGAACAAAACGTTCAAGACGATATGGGCGCCACGCAGATGGAGGCGCTCGACCGTCACGCTGAGCGCAACCGCTCTGATGACGACCGTTCGGAAGTCATCGAAGCCGTTCCATCCGTCTTGATGCGTGGTGCGCTGTACAGCTTTGTCGCCGTCACGGTGATGGCGCTCGCCATTTCGATTTTCACAAAAATTCACGTCAAAGTGCCGGGCAAAGGCTTAATCGTTCCCGAAGGACAGTACGTGTCCGTCGAATCCCGAGAGGCCGGGGTGGTGTTGACCGTTCATGTGGCGGAGGGCGATCACATCAGCAAGGGTGAAGCCATCGTTACCTTGCAGCGGTCGCAATCGCAAATCGATTTGGCGAGCCTGAACGAGAGTCTCAAACTTGAGCAAAACAAACTCGATCAACTGACCAAAGCGCGCGAGGTGTCACTCAAAATCATTGCCGACCCTGAAATCGTCGTACGCGATGACATATCCACGTTTGTCGATTCCGGCGCCGCCCTGGTCTACGTCAACGCGTTGCGCAAAGCGCTCAAGGACCTTGAAACCGCATCGTTCAATTTGAAGCGTTTCAATGAACAAGAACGTGCGCTTTCGCTTTCTCAAATTTCGTTGAGCAAAGACACATTGGGTCAGCTTGATGAAAAGATCGGCGCCGGACAAATCGCGCTCAAGACGAGCCGTCAAACGTTGCAGCGCAAACGCGAAGAGTTGGTGCAAATTGAGATTCTCGAAGCCAAGCGCATCGTGCCTCGCTCTCAGCTCAACGCCGCGCGCGACGCCGTGAACTCCGCCATCGCCGACGTCAACCAAAAGCAGCAAGACATCTCCCAGAGCAAGCTAGCGATTTCACGCACGCGCCTCAGCATCGCCAACCTGCAAGCGGCGCTCATCAAACAAGAAAAAGATCTCAAATTGGCCGTTGAGCAAGCCAGAGCGGCAGCCGATCAAGCCGTCGCCGAAATGGCTTCGGCGATCACCACGTTCACCAACACCATCAATTCGACCGAGGTCAACATTTCGTCGTTGCACAGCAAACTGAACTTACAAAAAGTTCAAATCGACGATCTCAAAATCGTCAGTCCCGTGGATGGCGTCATAACCAATTTAAGCGTCAACACCGCCGGACGTCTGGTGGGGCGCGGTAATTCCGTTGCGACCATTGTCCCCGATTCGGAAAAGCAAATCGTAATGGCCAATGTGTTGAACAAAGATACCGCGTTCATCACCAAAGGTTTACCCGCGCGCGTTAAAGTCGATGCCTTTCCGTATCGCAAATTCGGCACCATCGACGCCACAGTTGAAAGCCTTTACCCCATCCCCAACAAAGCTGAATTCACCGTGCGGCTGACGCTGGACAAATCCACAATTAATGTCCGCGGCAAAGACATGCCCTTAAAGCCGGGCATGACGGTCGAAGTCGATCTTTTAACTGAGAAACGACGCCTCATCGAAATCTTTCTCAGCAAGATGAATTAAACAGGCCCCATCGCGGGTTAAAAGGGTTCGTTCATGGCAGTGTCATTGGCTGGCAAATTAACGGAATTATCGGCATTCTCGAATTTATCTGAGGATGAAAACCAGGCCATCGCGAGCCTGGGCCGGTTGGTGCGCCTTAACCCATCCGAAACACTGTGCGAACAAGGCGACGTCCCACAAGGGCTTTATCTTGTGATGTCGGGCGCGATCAATCTGGTGCGCGACGCCAAATCGGCGACTCCGGTGACTGTTGATGTGTTGCACGATGGGGCGTTTTTCGCCTCACAATCGCTTTTCGAAATTGCCGCGTTGCCGTATCGCGCCCAAGCCAGCTCTGAACACGTGGTGTGCAAGCTGATCGAGCGCACGCCCTTTGTCGAGTTTCTTAAAAACAATCCAGAGATCGGCCAAAAAGTGGTCAAGTCGCGACAAATATCGTCGTTGGTTTCGTTCTTGGAAACCTGTCCGTCGCTCGCCGGGCTGCCGCATGAAGCACTGGAATCATTGGCCCTACACGCCGAAACCAAGACCGTGGACGTGGGTGAGCAACTGATCAAGCAGGGCGAGCGCGAAGATCACATCTATATCGTTCGTGACGGACGTTTCGCCGTGACCCGCGATGAAGCCTTAAGCTCGCGCATTTCCGTATTGAGCCGTGGCGACGTTATCGGTGAAATCGCCGTTCTGTCGGGCGAGGTGCGCAACGCAAACGTCATCGCGGACGAAAAGGGCAAAGTTTACGAAATACCGGGGCAAGTGATCCGCGACGCGGTCCATTCCCACGAAGCGTTGCAGCACAACCTTGAAAATTTGATGCGCGTGCGCGTCGAAAAGATCGATGAACGCGAAGACAAACGCAAACACCGCGAATCCGAACACAAAAAGAAAGAGGCCGAGCGGCAAAAACGTCTTGCCGAACAGCAGGCCCGCAAAGACGCCGAAGAAGCCGAGTTGGTGCAGACGCACAGTTTTTGGAAAACCGTGCGGACAAAATTCTTCAAACCCAAACCGCCCGCCGTGCGCCAACACAGCCAGATGGATTGTTCCGCCGCCTGTCTGTGCACCGTGTGCGAGACCTATGGCAAAACACTCAGCATCAACGTCGTGCGCGAGGTCGCCCGGGTCCGGCAAGACGGCGCGTCGATGAGCAACATTGTGCGTGCCGCCCAAGAGTTCGGCTTCGTCGCCGAACCGTTCGTCAGCACCACCGAGCAACTGCGCGAACGCAAACTTCCCGCCATCGCCAATTGGAAAGGCTACCACTGGGTTGTTGTCCATGAGGTCACCGACACGCACGTCGTCATCGCCGATCCCGCACAGGGCCTTGAGAGCAAGACCATTGAAGAATTCGAAGAAGGTTGGTCGCGCTACACCATATACCTGACCCCGACGCAAAAATTTGAAGAGCTCGAAGAAAGCAAACCGACGCTGATGAGCTTTTGGCACTTCTTCGAACCCTATAAACGGGTCATCGGCGAAATCTTCATCGCCGCGATCTTTTTGCAGATCTTAGGCGTGGCGGTGCCGTTGTTCACGAAATTCGTGGTCGACGATGTGATCTTGAAAGGCGATACGCAGTGGCTGCTTTCTGCGTTGGTGCTCATGGGTGGCATCGCATTTGTGTCCATGGCTATGGAATTCATTCGCGATACGATGATTTTGCGCCTGTCGATCCGCTGCAACATCAACATGTTGACTGCGGTGTACGACCGCATGCTGCGTTTGCCGTTGGAGTTTTTTGAAAACAGACGCACCGGCGATATCACCAACCGCCTTGAACAGCACGAAGAAATTTCTGATTTCATCACCGAAGACGGGCTTGAGACGTTCCTTAGCTTGATGACTGCGGTCGTTTATCTGTGCTTCATGATCTACTTCAACGCTACGCTGACCGTTGCCGCCATCGGCTTTATGGGCTTTAACTTCTTTTCCATTCGCTACATTTCACCGCGCATTCGCCAAGTGAATAAAGAAGCGTTCGTCAAAGAAGCCGAACAGGAAAGCCACCTGATCGAATCCATTCAAGGCGCGGAAACGCTTAAAACCATCGGCGCCGATTTCATGGCGCGGTGGAAATACGAAAACAATTTTGCTTCCGTCGCCAATCTGGAATTCAAAACCGCAAAGCTGTCGCAACTGGCCGGGTTAATCGGCGGCACGCTCGACACCCTTGGCGATATCGCCATCTTGTTCCTGGGCGGCGCTTATGTGATCTGGGGCGATATGAGCGTTGGTGAATTGATCGCCTTCACGGTCTTCGCCAATGGCGTACAAGGCCCCATCATGGCGGTGATCGGCAAGTGGGACGAACTCCAAGAAGTCTACGTCGCGATCGAACGGCTCAACGACGTTTTGGAAAAAGAACCCGAATTCGAAAATGACAGCAAAGCGCAGGCCGACAAGGTATCCCTGCCCGGTTTGCGCGGTGAAGTCGAATTTCGCAACGTCGGTTTCCGATACGAGCCCGACGATCCATCCAATGTGGTTCAAAACATTGATCTGAAGGTTGAAGTGGGTCAAAAAGTCGCATTGGTCGGGGCCAGCGGTTGTGGCAAGTCCACCTTGATCAAACTGCTGTACGGTTTTTACATGCCCAGCGACGGCCAAATTTTGGTTGATGGCTTTGACATCAAAGACGTATGGCTGCCATCGCTGCGGCAAAAAATCGCGATGGTGCCACAAAAGAATATGATCTTCAAAGGTACCGTGCGCGACAACATCGCCATGTCTTATCCCGATGCAAACATCGAAGATGTGCGCGAAGCCGCAACCTTGGCCGGAGCCCATGAATTCATCGCCAAGATGCCCGCAGGCTACGAAACCGAACTTGATGAGCAAGGCTCAAACTTAAGCGGTGGCCAACGTCAACGTTTGGCGATTGCGCGCGCATTCTTGCAACCAGCGTCTATGCTGGTGTTGGACGAAGCGACCTCTGCGCTGGACAATGAAACCGAACGGGTGGTGATGGAAAACATCAAAACTCACTTCAGCGACAAAACCGTGTTCATCATCGCGCACCGCCTGTCCACCATTCGCAATGCCGATCTGATCGTGGTGCTGAACAACGGTCTGGTGGTGGAAAGCGGAAGCCACGATGAACTGATCGCCCAAAATGGTTTCTATTACCATCTGGCGTCGAGCCAAAAGTCAGTCGGCTAAACCACCGCGCCAAAGACACTGGCAATGCGGCTCTGCATCGTTTTCAGAAAATAGACAAAAAGAAAGGGAGGGCCAAAGCCCTCCCTTTCGAATTTCTATGCGATACCGTTTAGCGGCTAGCTGCGCGACGGTAAGAAGCAGCAAGGCGGCTGTGATAAGCGGCCTTACGCAGGTAGAAGGAGCGCTTGCCACGACGACGCGCAGCAGCGGCGCGTTGACGGCTACGAGCGCGGGCTTGCGAACGAGCGCGCATCATCTGTTGACGGCGACGCAGCATCGCGATGCGGCGCATACGACGCGAACGCATCATGCGAGAGCGGCGGGATTTGAACCAGCCAAAGCCGCCGAGAACGTCACTTTGCTGTTCGTCAGACAGGGATTTGGCGCGCGGCGCCAGATCTTCTACGGAAATCGTGAGATCGGAAAAAATAAGGTCAGTCATGGTCGTCTCCATGGTTTGATGATGATGTGAATATTATTGTTTTTGTTTGGACTTATTATTGCTTTTGCGGCTTCACGGCGCTGTTGCGCACCGCTGTCCGGATTGCGAAAGGCTTTAGCCCTTCGACTCCTTAATTATGATAGATCTATAATACTTTTGCACCCCAAAATTTCATAAAATTATCGAAAAAACGCACATTTCATGCCGATTCATGCGTTTTGCGGCATTTTGATATAATCCAAACCGATTATTTTTTATGCACGCACCGCGCAGCACTACATTTTAAGCGCATCTCCTGGGTTGTGCATTTTCACCGATTCGCAGGCGACCACACAGCCACGCTGATATGGCGATAAAGTGTGATGCCGGGTCCACCAAGACATGCTTTAATTATAGAGTGATGGATAGAGTGAAAGGCCGAAGCAATGACGGACGCATTCTCTTTCAGTGACGACCTTGGCCCGCTCAAGGTCATCCACGTCAACGTTCCCAAACACAACGTCAAAGGCATCTTGGTGGTCGACAACGTCGCCGCCGGTCCGTCCATTGGCGGCCTGCGCATGGCCCCGGATGTGACCTTAGCGGAATGCTTTCGTCTGGCGCGATCCATGACCATGAAAAACGCGGCGGCCGGTCTTCAACACGGCGGCGGGAAGTCTGTGATCGTCGGCGATCCGCACATGTCCCACGCTGAAAAAGAGCCAATGATCCGCGCCTTCGCCAAGGCCTTGGCCGGCGAGCAACACTATATCTTCGGCCCTGACATGGGCACCGACGAGCAATGCATGGCGTGGGTTAAAGATGAGATCGGTCGCGCCGTGGGCCTGCCCCGCGCCATCGGCGGGATTCCGTTGGATGAGCTGGGCGCAACCGGGTTCGGTCTTGCCGTTTCCGCCGATGTGGCGATCGACTATTGCGACTTTGAACTCGATGGCGCGCGCCTCGCGGTGCAAGGCTTTGGTTCGGTCGGCATGCATGCGGCGCGGTTTTTGATGCAAAAAGGCGTTCAGCTGATGGCGGCGGCGGATTCACAAGGCACGCTCTACAACGCCGACGGCATCGATGTTGAAGCCTTGATCGCGCACAAGAAGTCCCGCCAGTCGGTGACCACATTTGGGACGGGTGACGTTCTGCCCCCTGACGCCGTCATCGGCGTTGAATGCGACATCTGGATTCCGGCGGCGCGCCCCGACGTTATCAACATGGGCAACCACCGCGATTTGAAAGCCAAGCTGATCTTGCAAGGCGCCAACATCCCCATCACCTTGGAGGCCGAGCGCACGTTGGAAGAAAGCGGCGTCGTGATCGTGCCCGATTTCATCGCCAACGCGGGCGGCGTCATCTGCGCAGCGATGGAATATCACGGCCAAACCCAAACTGGCGCGTTCGCCGCCATATCGGAAAAAATCTCCCACAACGCGCGCGAAGTTCTGGAACGCGCCAAACGCAAACACGGCACCACCCGCGAAGCCGCCGTGCGACTGGCCTCGGAACGCGTGCGCGCCGCCATGTCGACCCGTCGCTTCGGGGTGTTTTAGTCTTCAAATTGGGCGTAGACTATAAGCGTGAAATGCAACCTACAAGGTAGGTGCAAAATGTTGCGTATTCGCTTTCATGGCCGTGGTGGCCAAGGTATCAAAACCGCAAGCCGCATGCTGGGCAGCGCCTTTTTTATCGAAGGCTTCGAAGTCCAGGACGCGCCGCGCTATGGCGCGGAACGCCGCGGTGCGCCTATTTTCGCCTATGTGCGCGCCAATGCGTCCCCTATTTTTGAGCGCGGCGTGATCCCCCACCCCGATCTGGTTTTGGTCGCCGATGACACCTTGGTCGGCGTGCCTGCGGCGGGCGTGATGCAGGGTTTGGACGGGCACGCCGTCTTGGCGCTGAGCACCACTGAAGACGCAGACACGTGGCGCGTGCGTCTGGGCGCCGATATGCCCATCATCAACTTGCCATCGTTCTCAGCCGAAGACCCAGCCCAGCGCCCCTACGTCGGCGCCCTGCTCGCCGGGGCGGCGGCGCATCTGGTGGGCCTGAAGTTGGAAAGCATTTCTGAAGCCATCGCCCAGGAATTGCACGATCATGGCGCGGACGTCATCGCCGCCAACCAACAGCGCGCCCGCACCGCCTATGAGGCCATGAGCGCACATACGGGTCTGGTCAAACCGCGCGTCGAAGACAACACGCCGCAAGCGACCGGCTGGGTGACGTTAAAACACGAAGACGCCGATACATCCGCCCCAACCATTCACGGCGCGGCGACGTCGGTGCAGATCAAGACCGGGCTGTGGCGGACTTTGCGCCCGGTGGTCGATCTTGAGCATTGCAACCGCTGCAACTGGGTGTGCGGATCGTTTTGCCCCGATGGCGCGATCAGCGCGGATGCGGATGGTTATCCGGTGATCGACCTGGATCACTGCAAGGGCTGCATGATCTGCGTCGCACAATGCCCGCCGCACGCCATTCACGCGGAACCCGAAAAGAAAGAGAACACAGGAGGCATGCCATGACCCGTCTGCTGCTCACCGGCAATGCGGCTGCGGCGTGGGGGGCGCGCCTGGCGGGGGCTGAATACTTCCCCGTTTTTCCCATCACCCCCCAGACCGAGATCATCGAAACGCTGGGTCGTTGGATCGATCACGGCGAAATGGGTGGACGCATGGTGACGTTGGATAGTGAGCATTCCATGATCACCGCTGCGGGCGCGGGCGCGGCGGCGGGGGTGCGCACCTTCACCGCGACGTCGAGCCAAGGATTGTTGTATGGGATGGAGATGCTCTACACCGTCGCCGGGTGGCGGGCGCCCCTGGTGATGGTCAACGTATCGCGCGGCTTAAGCGCGCCGATCACGTTGGAACCCGATCACAACGACATCTTGGCCGCGCGCGATTCCGGCTGTTTGATCTTACACGCGGCAACCTGCCAAGAAACCGTCGATGCCGTTTTGTTCGCGACGCGCATCACCGAAGACCCCCGAGTACGCCTGCCGGTGATCGTTAACCTGGACGGCTTTTATCTATCGTTCACCCGCGAACCGGTAACCTTGCCCGACGCCACGTTGGTCAGTCAATTTTTGCCCGATATGGACCCCGGCGATTACGCCTTTCGCGCCGACAAGCCGGTCAGCGAAGCCGTTGCGGTTTTGGGCGGTGGACCGTATTCGTATTTTCGCTATGAGACCCACTTGGCATCACTTGCGGGTGGCGCGGCATTCGATGAAGCCACGCAAGATTACGCAGATGTTTTCGGTCGCGAATACGGCGCACTGCATACCCACAAATCTGAGGACGCCGACGTGGTGTTCGTACAAATGGGTTCGTTCGCCACCAAAGCCCAAGACGCCGTGGACCGGTTACGCGCCCAAGGCGTCAAAGCCGGGTTGGTGCGTCCGTTCCTGATCCGCCCATGGCCGGGCGAAGCGTTGCGCCAAGCGCTCAAAAATAAAAAAGCCGTGGTGGTGATCGATCAAAACATCTCCATGGGCATGGGCGGCGTGCTGCACAGCGAAGTCGCCAGCGTGCTCTATGGTCATGCCAACATGCCCCCTGTGTTGATGAGCGCCATCGGTGGCCTGGGCGGGCGCGACATCGTATTCAATGAATACGCCGCGCTCGCCAAAGAGGCTTTGCAAGCCTTTGAAAGCGGTGAAACACCGCCGCCAAGATTGCTCTACACCGAAACAGAGCTGCGCGAAATTCGCAAACTGCAAGCCATCGCCGCCGTTGAAGGCCTTGATCATGAGGAGGACGCGTCATGAGCAAAACAAGCCGCTTCGCCCGCATGAAAGACTTGCCATCCGCCCATCTGCTCGGCGCGGGGACCGCCATGTGCGCGGGCTGCGGCGGGCTGGAAGCGGTCAAAGAAGTCTATGACGTGCTGGGCAAAAAAACAGTGTTCGTCAACGCGGCGGGCTGCATGACGCTGTCGGCGGTCTACCCGTTCACGCCCTTCCAAGGCTCGTGGTTGTACACCGCCATGGCGTCGGCCCCGGCAGGCGCGCAAGGGGTCCGCGACGCGTTGGATATCTTAAAAGCCAAGGGCCGTATTTCGGATGACGAAGACCTCGACGTGGTGGTGCTGACCGGGGACGGGTCGGCTTATGGCATGGGCTTGTCGGCGACATCCGGCGCCATTGAGCGCGGCTTGGATTTTTTGTATCTGTGTTACGACAACGAAGGCTACGGCAACACTGGTCAGCAGACCTCCGGCGCGACGCCGCTCGGCGCACGAACATCGACCAGCACGCTGGGATTCACCGGCGATAAGAAAGACCTGTTTGCCATTTGGGCGGCGCACGATCCAGCATATGTCGCCACCGTCATCGGGGCCGAACCATTGGATCTTGCGCGCAAAATAGAAAAGGCCGCGACCATGAGAGGGCCGCGCCTGATCCTCGCCCTGTCGCCATGCCCCACGGGCTGGGATTATGACCCGAAGCTCACGGTGGAGATCGGCAAGCTGGCGGTGAAAACCGGCATCTGGCCGCTAAAGGAATACGTCGAAGGGCGGGTGACCCACACCCGCATTCCGCATCCGCGTGTGCCGGTGGAAGAATATCTCAAGCTGCAAGGACGCTATAAACATTTGTTCGAACCCGTACGCGACGACTTCACCCTCGCCGATATTCAAGCGCGCGTGGACGCCTATTGGGCCGAGGTGGAGGATGATAAAACCTGACACACAACAGCTGAGCTACCACCATCGCGGCGGCGATGAGCCGCTGCTGTGGGCGACCATCCCCGACCACGTGCGCGCCATCGCGAACCGTTTCCCCGAACGCGACGCCATCGTTTGTCGCCACCAGAACCGTCGTCTCCGTTACGCTGAACTCACCCAACAAAGCGATGCGTTGGCAAAAGGCTTACTGGCGCTAGGCTTTCATAAAGGGGATCGCATCGGTGTGTGGGCCACCGATCATATCGAATGGCTTTTGGTGCAACTCGCCACCGCGCGCATCGGCGCGGTCCTGGTCAACATCAACCCAGCCTATCGCCCGCGTGAGCTGGAATACGCGCTACAAAAATCTCAAGTCCAAGGCTTGTTCGTGATGCCGCGCTTTAAAACCAGCGACTACCTCGCCATGCTCAAAGAGCTTGAACTGCCGGGCCCGCGCTGCCCTGAACTGCGACGCATCTTCGTGTTTGATCCTGCAATCGAAAGCGAGGATTGGCGCGCCGTGCTTGATGCCGGTCGCAGCGTCACAGACACTGATCTGGATGCCGTGACCGCGACGCTCGACCCCGACGACGCCATCAACATTCAATACACTTCCGGCACCACCGGTTTTCCCAAGGCGGTGGTGCTGACGCATTTCAACATCCTCAACAACGCGCTGTTTTCCGCCCACGCCATGCATTTCACCGAACACGACCGCTTGTGCGTGCCGGTGCCGTTTTATCATTGCTTCGGCATGGTGCTGGCCAACCTGTTGTGCCTGAGCGTCGGCGCAGCCATCGTCGTACCTTCTGAGTATTTCGACGCCTTGGCGGTTCTTGAAACCATCCAAACCGAACGCTGCACCGCGCTACACGGGGTGCCGACCATGTTCATCGCCGAGTTGGAACACGAAGACTTCGCCAGCTTTGATCTCAGCACCCTGCGCACCGGCGTCATGGCGGGCGCGCCGTGTCCCGAAGCCTTGATGAAGCGGGTGATGCACGATATGCACCTTGGCGAAATCCTCATCGGCTACGGCCAGACCGAAGCCTCGCCGCTCACCCATCTGACCGACGCCCACGACCCCATCGAACTGCGCACCCAAACGGTAGGCCGCAACCTGCCCCATCAAGAAGTCAAGATCACCCATCCCGAAAGCGGCGCGAGCCTGCCCGTCGGGGAAATCGGCGAGGTGTGCTTTCGCGGCTATCACATCATGCAAGGCTACTATGGCGACGCAGCCGCCACCGCCAACGCCATCGATACCGCAGGGTGGCTGCATTCAGGTGATTTGGGCGTTATGGATGAGGCCGGTTACGTGCGCATCACCGGGCGCATCAAAGACATGATCATTCGCGGCGGCGAAAACATTTACCCAGCCGAAATCGAAGCGTGGCTGTTCGAACATCCCGCCATCGCTCAAGCCGCCGTGTTCGGCGTGCCCGACGCACGCATGGGCGAAGAAATCATGGCATGGGTCGAGCTGCATGAGGGACAGACGCTGAGTGAGGAGGACATTAAGACGTATTGTCGCGACGGTCTGGCGCATTTCAAAGTCCCGCACTATGTCGAATTCGTCGAAGAATTCCCGATGACCGTAACCGGCAAGCTGCAAAAATTCCGCATGCGTGAAATCGCCACCGCCAAGATAAAGGCTGCAAGCACGGTTTGACCGAACACCAGTCCATGTTAAAGCTGATCCATGCTGAGTGTACGAAACCTCAAACGCCTGTCCATCGGCCCCATCGACTTAGATGTCGCTGGCGGAGAAATCATTGCGTTGACCGGGCCGAGCGGCGTGGGCAAGTCGTTGCTGCTGCGTGCGATTGCCGATCTCGACCCCAACGAAGGCGACGTGAGCCTTTTGGGCGACGACCGCGACACCATGGATGCGCCCGATTGGCGCAAGCAAGTCATGTACGTGCCCGCCCATACCGGCTGGTGGGCCGACACGGTGGAGCCGCATTTTGCGGGCCTGGAACGCGCCCGCGTGAAAAACACCCTGCAGCGCCTTGATCTGGAAAGCACCGCGCTTGGCTGGCAAGTCGCCAACTTATCGACCGGCGAACGCCAACGTCTGGCGCTGGCGCGGGCCTTGGCGCATGTTCCCAAAATCTTACTTTTGGACGAACCCACATCGGGCCTAGATGGCGACAACGCGGCGCGCGCCGAAAAGCTCATCTCCGACATCGCCCAAGATGGCGCGGGGGTGATGTTCGTCACCCACGACGCGGCGCAGGCCGAACGTCTGGGCACGCGCCGGCTTTATTTTTACGATGGCAAGCTTCAAGAGGCGGCGCCATGACCGCCGTTTACGTGCAACTGAGCTATATCGATCTGGCCATCGCTTCGGTGTTGCTGTTGTTGGCGGGAGGACTTTCGATCGCGCTCAACCTTGGCCTGGAAAAATCTCTGGGCATCGCGGCGCTGCGCACCACCGTGCAGCTGAGCCTCATCGGGTTGGTGCTGAAAATTCTGTTCACACTGGTGTCGCCGTGGTGGACCGGTCTAGCGGCCTTGACCATGATCTTGTTGGCGGGGCGCGAGGTCACAGCCAGACAGAACTTAAGGCTGCGAGGTGGATGGAGCTATTCCATCGCCACCACATCGCTGATCACGGCGGGCGGCATCGTCACCATCTTGGCGCTGACCACGGCCATCCGCCCCGAACCGTGGTACGATCCCCGCTTTGCCTTGCCGCTTTTGGGCATGATGCTGGGCAACACCCTGACCGGCATTTCGGTTGGGATGGAGCGTCTCAGCGCCACTCTCAAACGTGAAAAAGACGCCATCGAAGCGCGCTTGGTTCTGGGCCACACGCGGCGCGACGCGGTGCGCCCATATGTGCGCGAAGCCATGCGCGCAGGGCTGATGCCCATCATCAACGCCATGTCGGCGGCGGGACTGATCTCGCTGCCGGGCATGATGACCGGGCAAATTCTCGCCGGTGTCGATCCGACCGAAGCGGTCAAATACCAAATCCTCATCATGTTTTTGCTGGCGGGCACCACATCCATCGGCGCTCTGATGGCGGTGCTGGCGACGTCGTGGCGGCTGGGCGATGAGCGTGACCGCTTGCGCCTGGACCGGTTACGGGCGCGTTGACTTGTGCGCCAGCCCCGCTACCTTGTCTGCGAACTTTCATACGGGAACGATCATATGTCCTTATTTCGCCCACCTTGGCTGCTGGCCACCGTCTTTGGCTTGGTCCTGTTCAGCGGCGCCAACGCCTATGCCCAGGCCGCCCACGACACCAGCCTGCTGACCGACATGGAACGCAAGCACTACCGGGCGCTTTTGGCCAAGTCGAACGATTCCGCCGAACGCGCCAAGGTCAAATCGGAAATGAACCGCTTGATCCAAACCCGGCGACTGGAACGACGCAAAACGAAAACCAAACAAGACGCGCCCGCCCAATAAACGCGAGCAGGTATCCCATAGGATCGCTTTGGTCGCCGCTCAAATCGCGGTACAATTGTGTGATCTTTAACCTGCATGGCCTCTTCGTCATGAATCGAAAGCCCGCTTTATGAAAATCGAACTTCTCGAAACACTTCGTACTGGGCATCCGATAATTGACGCGGAGCACCTCAAAATCGTCGATACAATCAACGACGTTTCCGAGGCTGTTTTGGCGGGCGAATATGATCGCTGCCCCGAGCTTTTGGATATATTTCTACAAACCTGCATCAATCATTTCAAATCAGAAGAACAACTGTTGGCCAAACTCGACTATCCCGGGCTTGCCGAACATCACCTCTTTCACAATGAGCTAATCCTCAAGGCCAAGTCGGTTAAAATCCTGTGTATGGACAGAGACCGCGACGATAGCATCCGCAGATGCTTTGACGAGATGGCGACGCTGCTGATCGAAGATGTGGTGAGGGGTGATTTACAGTTCGTGTCGTTCCTGATCGAAAAAGGCGAAATCAAACAGCGCCCCCACACGCATACGCCGACCTAAGTTGGGTCGGTTGGCGGCGGGCCATCTTCGGCATGAAGATTTTCGGGCTGAAGCTCTTCGGGAAATTTCTCTTTGATGTATTCGCGGAAATAACTTTCCAGCATCGGCATCGAATGGGCGAGATTCCAGAAATCTTGTTTTTCCAAACGCAACACCACCGAATCCTCCAACGCCTCGACCCGACCGGTGTGCATACGCTTATCAGGGCGAAACAACACCCGCTCGCCAAAGTGATCGCCTTTTTTCAAGACCCGCTGAAAGGTTTCGCCGCCCTCAGCCGTTTCAATGCAAATGCTGAACGAGCCTTCAACGATGGTGTAAAAGCCGTTGGCCGTCATGCCCGGTTCAAACACCGTTTGGCCTTTGGTATAGCGCATGAATTTGGCCGAACCGGTCTTGAGCTCTGAGATCTGGCCCAAGTTGCGCGCCGCGAACAGGTCCATCAGCCAATCGATCACGACTCGGATCTTGGTCACCATGCCGGGCAGCATTCCCAGATAAAACGCGCGCCACATCAGCCACGCCAGCACGCCGGACATGCGAATGCCCATCGCGTCGGCGACAGCACGGTAGTTGCCGATCGACGCCATAGAGCCCCGCGGCACGTAGTGGAACGGCTTTAGCGCCGCCCCTTTCAGGGACGCGGCGATGTTGTGCGCCAACTGAACGCCTTCGCGCACCGCAAACTGGGCGGTTGGCGGGGCGAAGGTATCGACGCCGTTTTTATCCTTCATCGGAATCAGCGCCACGTCGCCCACGGCCCACACGCCGTCGGGTCCCGCTACGCGCATGAATTCATCGGTTTTGATCTTGCCGCGTTCTTTTTCAACGTTCATGGCCTCAACCAGCGGCGAAGCGCCGTTGCCGATGGTCGCGACGATGGTTGAGGTGTCCAACACCCGACCATCGTTCATTTCGACGTTAAAGAAACTGGCGGCTTTGACGCCGGTGTTGAGCCAGATCTCGATGCCCTGTTTTTGCAAGCGCTTTTGGGCGTATTCGGCCAGGCTTTCCGGCAGTTCCGCCAAAATGCGTCCGGCGAATTCCACCAGCACCATACGCACTTCGTCTTTGGATATGTTGGGATAGAACTTAAGCGAGCGATCAATCATGTCTTTCACTTCACCGATGGTTTCCACCCCGGAAAAGCCCGCGCCGATGACGACAAAAGTCAAAAGACGTTTACGCACTTCGGTGTCTTCAAGGCCATCGGCGTATTCCAGGCAGTTGATCACATGGTTGCGCAAACGATGGGCGTGGGCCGTGGTTTTGACGGGAAACGAATGTTCCGCCAAACCCGGCACCCGATCCAAGCGCACCACTTGGCCCATGGCGACAACCAATTGATCGTATCTCATATCCTTGATGCGCCGTTTGGAGCCCTGGGTCACGGTCACGGCCTTGGCGGCGAAATCGACGTTGAGGACTTCCGCCTGCACGACTTTGACGTTTTGACCCTTGAGCAATTGGCGTAGCTGGGTCACCGAATCGGATGCGCTCAGCGCCCCGGCGGCGACTTCCGGCAACAACGGCTGAAAGGTGAAATAGTTGGTTTCACTGACCAGCACCACCTCAACGCCCGGCGGTGCGCATTTCGCCAAGTTCTTAGCCGCAAAAACGCCGGAAAACCCGCCGCCAAGGATCAGGACACGTGCCATGCTATGCTCCACGGCGGGTCGTCGGCGCCCAATGCGCGCCCGCCTTCATAATTTCGCACCTTCTTAACATTATAGCCGTGTGGCGCAATGCCTCACCACACGTACGCCATACAAGCGCCGCCATGCGACCGCCGATCGTCGCCCGGGTCATTTCGGGTTCGTTGCGCTAAAACCACCTCAAACGAGGCAATTTTTAGATTTTAATTATAAAATAAAAAAATAAATTATCGGGTTTTATTCGCCATCAGCGCCCGTCTACGTCTGAAATAAACCCAACATCACAATATCTTGGTCTTGCGTTCATCCGGTAAATTTTGCATGTGGCGTTTATTATGAAATTCTAATGAAGCATAGCTCACAAGGCCTACAAGCTGGCCTTAACAACATTCAAACGCATCCATAAAAAAAAATCCATCGCCGAAGAACCAACATTGGCCCGTTTTCACACTATTTTCTTGCACTTTAGGCGGATGTATTAGAAAATTGTAATCTGTTCCGGGGAGAAGAAAAGTTCTTTCAGAACGATGCGCGCGTGCGCAAGAATGGGCTGCATAGAATAAAAAAGAGCATTCAACATGCACCTGAATGTCTGACAAGAGGAGGTATTTTATGAGGAAGTTTACACTATCCGCACTCGCGGCGGTTACGGCCATTGTGGCGGTACCGATGGTCGTCCAGGCTGACCCGCCCACCAAGGCGGCTTACGACACCCAGGCCGACAAGGGCGTCATCTTGCCCAATATGCGCAAGGCGGACCCACGCAAAGTTGGCGGCAAGGCGTATTATGAAGCACTGAGAAAGGGCGAAATTTCCATAACCGGTCGTCATATTGACGAACGCGTGTTGAGTGCTTTGGCGCGCCGTAAATCCGCTGAAAAAGGCATCACGCTTGAGGCCGCTTCCCAGGAAGTGCTCGACAGCTTTGGTCTTGGCAACAGCGAGGTTAACGTGAATTTCTCCGGCTTCGAAGTGGACGACTACACCGCCGACCAGATGGAACAATCTCCGATCTTGGAAACCATCGCGGCCGAACACGCCAAAGAAGCCAACGAACCAATGACCAAAGCCCGCTACGATGTGCTGATGGATTTGGGAATTCTTCCGAAAAGCGCCGCCAGCAGCGAGCCGAAGGTCGGCAACACCATGAACTCTCAGTATGAGATGAACATGGACAAGGGCCGCACCACGGATGCCGAACAGGATGTAAAAATCCGCACGACAACGCCGACCGTACACGAAAAGAAGTACGGCAACTGACGCTTTTTTAAGTGTTCGTCGATATGAGGCCGTCCCTGGGGAGGGGGCGGCCTTTTTCGCGCCCGCGATGTGCTGGCGCTTTAAGTGCGGGCTTACGTCTTGGCGTGCGCGCTGGCGACCAACTTGTCCATCAGCGCCAGCAAAACGCCGGAAACCACAAATAAAACGGCGCCATAATCCAACGACTGGCGAAGATGAGACGTTCGAGATTGCGTTCGATCATATTCACAACCTTTCTGAATTAACTCACCGCGTAGGCCAAACTCGGCGCCAACCAGCGTTCGGCGTCTTCAACACTGACGCCTTTGCGCTTGGCGTAGTCTTCGACTTGGTCTTTGCCGATTTTGCCGATGCCGAAGTATTTGGCTTGCGGGTGGGCGAGGTAGAAGCCTGACACCGAGCTGGCGGGCATCATGGCGTAGCTGTCGGTGAGCTCGATCCCGGTGCTTGCCGTGGCGTCGAGCAGTTTGAACAGCGTGGTCTTTTCGGTGTGATCGGGGCACGCCGGATAGCCGGGCGCCGGGCGGATGCCGTCGTAGGCTTCTTTGACCAGGTCTTCGTTGGCGAGATCTTCTTCGGCTGCGTAGGCCCAGAATTCTTTGCGCACGCGTTCGTGCATGCGTTCGGCGAAGGCTTCGGCCAAGCGGTCGGCCAGGGCTTTCAGCAAGATGTCGCTGTAGTCGTCATGCGCGGCTTGGAACTCGGCCGATTTTTTCTCAATGCCGATGCCCGCGGTGACCGCGAAGCCGCCGATGTGGTCGTTGACATTCGAGCCCATGGGCGCGATGAAGTCGGCCAAGCAGTTGTTGGCGCGGCCTTCGGATTTGACCATTTGCTGGCGCAGGAAATGAATGCGCGCCAGGGTTTTCGTCCGGCTGTCGTCGGTGAACAGTTCGACGTCGTCGTCACCCACCGTCGCGGCGGGCCAAAATCCGATCACGCCAGAAGCTTTAAGCCACTTTTCATCGACGATTTGCTTGAGCATCGCTTGCGCGTCTTTGAACAACGAGCGCGCGGTTTCGCCGACGTCGCCGTCCAATTCCAAGATCGCCGGATAGTTGCCCTTGAGCTCCCAGGTGCGAAAGAACGGCGTCCAATCAATGCGCTCAACCAATTCACCCAACGGATAATCGTCAAACGTCCGCGTGCCGGTGAAGGTCGGCGCGATGACGTCGTCAGCGTTCCAATTGATCTTCAGGCCACGTTCGCGCGCAACCATCAAGTTGAGCTGATCGCGTTCGCGCTGCCCGGCTTCGTGCTTGGCTTTGACGGCGGCGTAGTCCGCTTCAACCGACGCCACGTAATCGTCGCGCTGGGTGTCGGACAGCAACTGCGACGCCACGCCGACGGCGCGCGAGGCGTCGTTGACGTGGATCACTGGGCCGGAATAGACCGGATCGATCTTCACCGCCGTGTGGACTTTAGAGGTGGTCGCCCCGCCAATCAGCAATGGCTGGGTCATGCCGCGACGTTCCATTTCCTTAGCCACCGTGACCATTTCTTCCAGCGACGGCGTGATCAAACCGCTCAGCCCGATGATGTCGACGTTTTCAGCTTGAGCACGGTCCAAGATATCGGCGTAAGGCTGCATCACGCCCATATCGATGACTTCGAAATTGTTGCACTGAAGCACCACGCCGACGATATTTTTGCCGATGTCATGCACGTCGCCTTTGACCGTCGCCATGAGAATTTTGCCCTTGGTCGAACCGGCGGCTTTGCCTTCTTCGATGTAGGGCATCAAATGGGCGACGCCTTGCTTCATCACGCGCGCGGACTTGACCACCTGGGGCAGGAACATCTGGCCGGAACCGAACAGATCGCCAACCACGTTCATGCCGTCCATCAACGGGCCTTCAATGACGGAAATCGGCAGTTCGGCCTGTACGCGAGCTTCTTCCACGTCCTCGACGATGAACTCGGTGATGCCTTTGACCAGCGCGTGTTCAAGACGCTTTTCGACCGTCTGTTCGCGCCAAGCCAGATCGGGGCCGGAGTCTTTGGTGCCCAGACCGCGCGCCTGTTCGGCGACTTCCAGCAAACGTTCGGTCGCGTCTTCGCGGCGGTTCAACACCACGTCTTCGATGCGCTCGCGCAGCTCAGCGGGAATATCGGAATAAACCGTCAGCTGACCGGCGTTGACGATGCCCATGGTCATGCCGGCGTTGACGGCGTGGTACAAAAACACCGAGTGCATGGCTTCACGCACCGGATTGTTGCCACGGAATGAAAACGACATATTGGACACGCCGCCCGAAATCATCGCGCCGGGCAAATTGGCTTTGATCCATTTGCACGCGTTAACGTAATCGACCGAATAGTTGCGGTGTTCGTCCAGGCCGGTGGCGATGGGGAACACGTTGGGATCGAAGATGATGTCTTGCGGCGGAAATCCGATTTCGATCAGCGCGTCATAGGAGCGTTTGCAAATATCGATCATCCGCTCATAGCTGTCGGCTTGACCTTGTTCGTCGAACGCCATGACGATCACAGCGGCGCCGTAGTTCATGATCTTTTTGGCGTGGTCTTTGAATTGCGCCTCGCCTTCTTTGAGGCTGATGGAGTTCACCACGCCTTTACCCTGCACGCATTTAAGACCCTTCTCAATCACATCCCACTTAGAGCTGTCGATCATCACCGGCACGCGCGCGATGTCCGGCTCGCCCGCAATCAGGTTGAGAAATCGCACCACTTCCTTTTCCGCGTCGAGCATCGCGTCGTCCATGTTGACGTCGACGATCTGCGCGCCGTTTTCAACCTGGGTGCGACCGATATCCGTGGCGGTTTGATACTCGCCGTCGGCAATCAGCTTTTTAAATTTGGCCGAGCCCGCAACGTTGCAGCGCTCACCGACATTGACGAAGCCGGTGACGTCGTCGATGACCAGCGGCTCCAACCCCGACAAGCGGCACACCAACTCGCCCTTCGGCAGGGTGCGCGGCGCGACGTCCGACACCGCGTCCGCGATGGCTTTGATGTGGTCGGGCGAGGTGCCGCAGCACCCGCCGACGATGTTGAGCAAACCTTCTTCGGCGAAGCTTCTGAGCACTTGGCCCATGTACTCGGGCGTATCGTCATACGCGCCAAACTCGTTGGGCAAGCCGGCGTTGGGATAAACCGAAACGTGCGTGTCGGCGATCTTGCCCACCGCTTGCACATGCGGACGCAAATCTTCGGCGCCCAACGCGCAGTTGAAGCCGATCGACACCGGGTTGGCGTGGGCCAGAGAATTCCAGAACGCTTCCGCCGTCTGGCCCGAAAGGGTGCGACCGGATGCGTCGGTGATGGTGCCCGAAATCATGATCGGTAGCTCGAAGCCTTCTTCTTCGAACACCGTTTTGACGGCGAAGATCGCCGCCTTGGCGTTCAAGGTGTCGAACACGGTTTCGATCAAGATCAAATCCACGCCGCCTTCGATGAGACCGCGGGTGGCTTCGATGTAGGCGTCTTTCAACTGATCAAACGTAACGTTGCGCATGCCCGGATCGTTGACGTCCGGCGACATCGATGCGGTGCGGTTGGTCGGGCCGAGGCCACCGGCGACAAAACGTGGGCGGTCCGGGGTCGAGAACTTGTCAGCCGCCGCCCGCGCCAGTTTTGCGCCCTGAACGTTGAGCTCATAAACGATGCTTTCCAAACCGTAATCGGCCTGCGAGATCGAGGTCGCGCTGAAGGTGTTGGTCTCAATAATGTCCGCCCCGGCTTCGAGGTACGCCTCGTGAATGCCCTGAATGGCTTCCGGCTGGGTGAAGATCAAAAGATCGTTGTTGCCCTTAAGCTCCGAATTGTGATTGGCGAAGCGTTCCCCGCGGAAGTCATCTTCCTCGAAACTGTGACGCTGGATCATGGTGCCCATGGCGCCGTCCAAAATCAGGATGCGTTTTTTCAACGCATCTTCGAGTTGCGCTTTGGCGTTCGGGTTGTGCAGTTTGAGGGACATGAGTTTCGGTCTCTTATATAGCAGTTGGGCGCCCTATTGGGGACGCACGCCCAGGATGTGGCAAATGGCGTAGGTGAGGTCGGCGCGGTTCAAGGTATAGAAATGGAAGTCCTTGATGCCGTTGGCGTAAAGCACCCGGCACTGTTCCGCCGCAACGGACGCAGCCACCAGCTTGCGGGTTTCGGGATCGTCGTCCAAGCCTTCAAACAGGTCCGCCATCCATCCCGGCACCGAGGTCCCGGTTTGTCCGGAGAATTCCTGCACCCGTTTAAAATTGGTCACCGGCAAAATGCCCGGCACGATGGGCACGTCAATGCCCGCTTGTTTGGCGCGTTCGACAAAGTCCAAGAACACCTCGACATCGAAAAACGATTGAGTGATGGCGCGGGTTGCGCCAGCGTCGATTTTGCGCTTGAGATTGTCCAGGTCCGCCTCGGCGCTTTTCGCCTGAGGATGGACTTCAGGATATGCGGCCACGGAAATTTCGAAATCCGCGATGGCTTTGAGGCCCTTGACCAGGTCTTCGGCGTAAGCGTATCCGCCCGGATGTGGCACGTAGTCTTTTTCAATGCCTTCGACCGGATCGCCGCGCAGCGCCACGATGTGCTTGATGCCATCGTTCCAGTACTGGCTGGCAATCTCATCGATTTCGTCACGGGTGGCGCCGACGCAGGTCAGGTGGGCGGCGGGTTCCAAATCCGTTTCGCGGCGGATGCGGGTTACCGTCGCGTGGGTGCGTTCGCGGGTCGAGCCGCCCGCGCCATAGGTCACCGACACGTATGCAGGCGACAACGGTTTAAGCCGTTCGATGCATTCCCACAGCTTCGCTTCCATCTTGTCCGATTTGGGCGGAAAGAATTCAAACGATACTTTGGCGTCTTTGGGCAACGGCGACGACACCGCCATACCGCAGAGCTTTTGTTCGGTGATGGCGGTCATATGGACGCTCCTTGGTTCATCAGATGGGGCTCCGTTCTCATGGCGGCGACACCGATGCGTCGCGCCAGCCAAATGGTCACGCCCAGCTTGCCGGGCAAATGTCTGATGGTTTCAAGCGTCAGGCCTTGAGCTTGCAACCAGTCTTTAATTTCTTCGTCCGCAAACCCGAGGCGACGGTGCGCGTGTTGCTCGCGCAACTCTTCCACATCGTGCGGTCCCAAATCCACAATCAACAGCCGCCCGCCCGGCGCAAGCGCGCGCACCGCTTCGCCAATCGCCATCCAGGGCCTGTCGAGGAAGTGCAATACCTGATGCACCACCACGGCGTCAAACGTCCCGTAAACCAGCGGCAGGGCTAAAATGTCGGCCTGGCGCAGTTGACAATTGTCCAAGCCCCAACGTTTAAGGTTGGATCGCGCCACGGCCAGCATCTCATGGCTATTGTCCAGCCCCAGCGCCTCGCCCACATCCGGGCCGAACACCTGCAACATCCGTCCGGTTCCGGTGCCCAGGTCGAGCAGCTTTTGACTGCGCGTCAGCGGCAGCATTTCGCGCACGACGGCCGCGACGGCTTCTTCATCTACGTCGAGTTGACGCAATCGGTCCCATTCCGGAGCGAATTTTCGAAAATAGTCTTCGGCAAGCTTGGCGCGGTGATTTTCGATTTCTTTTAAGCGCGCGGTGTCTTGGGCGCGCAACGGATCGTCGCTGGGGATCAAATGCACCAAGGCCCGCGCGCGGGCGCCGCCTTGACCGCGGCTGAGGCGATGAAACACCCAGCTGCCTTCGCGAATCCGCTCCAACACCCCGGCATCGACCAGAACTTTCAGGTGACGGGACACGCGCGGCTGACTTTGGCCGAGAATCGACACCAACTCACTGACCGTGAGCTCCCCCGATTCCAGCAGTCCGAGGATGCGCAATCGGGTCGGGTCCGCCGCCGCCCGCAAAGCCTCAAGAACTAGATCCATTCACGTTACCGCCATAACCAACAACAATAAGACATATCCATATAACGATATCTTTATATGTATTGAAATCACTGATGTCTATATGTTTCTGAGCGCCATGCCTCATCCATAAAGACGACCCAGTGTTGCATTATAGCAACATATGGTGTGCAAGCATGACGCCCGCACAACACCATGCTGGTCAACCCGAAAACCGTATGCTAATTCGAAGGGTGTGACTAATGCACATTTTAGGTCCCCACGCTACGCGTCGCGCTCAAAAATAAGACCGTGGTCGAGGGGAATGGGAGGCGTACGGACGTACGCTGGGATAAAGACCAACGGCAGTTTGCATCAGGTATCGAGCCGATATCGCACACTGTTTTCTGTGACGGAGCCCTTAATGATCGACACGTTGATCGACACGAAACGCAGCTTATGGGACCGTTCATTTAACGTCCTGCATCAAAAAATGTTGCGCGTCGGCGCCGTCATTTTGCTCGGCGTCATGGTCACCGCCTGCGCCAGCGTCCCCAGCTCCAACGACCCCGAAGCGGTCGCCGAATACAACGAAATCAACGATCCTTTGGAACCGTTCAACCGTGCGATGTTCGAATTGAACCGCGGCCTGGATACGTTGTTGCTGCGTCCCGCCGCCACGTTGTATCGCGGGTTTGTGCCGCCGCCGATTCAAGACATCGTCAGCAACTTTCTCAACAACTTAAAAGCGCCCGTGGTCCTGCTTAATGACGTGTTGCAGGGTGAAACGGATCGCGCCATGAACACGCTGTCGCGTTTCGCCATCAACACCACGGTGGGTGTTTTGGGCTTTGGCGATCCGGCTACCGATATGGGCTATCCCAGCCATAAGGAAGACTTCGGTCAAACCTTGGCGACGTGGGGCGTCGATGGTGGACCCTATCTGGTGCTGCCGATCCTCGGCCCCTCCAACCCGCGCGACACGGTGGGTAAAGTGGTCGATACCCTGACCGATCCGGTTTGGCACTACGCCCAAAACACCGACAAAGAGTACATCCCCAACGAACGTTTCGTTGCGGAAGCCATCGATTTCCGCGCCCGCAACATGGACGCCATCGACGATATGGAAAGAACTTCGTTGGATTATTACGCTGCTGTTCGTAGCCTCTATCGCCAAGTGCGCGCCGACGAAATCCGCAACGGCGCAACGCTCAACAATGGCCTGCCTTCGATGAGCGAAAACGATGACGATGAGCCGAAGATGTATTCCATGGACGCGATGGACGACCCGGACGCCCAGGACCCGAATCTCGCCACCAAAAACTAAGCGATCTCACAAATGTAACGCCAAAAGCCCGCCTGCGTTGAGGCGGGCTTTTTCGTACGTTCAGCACATGTTCATAGGCTACGCCCTATGATCACCACACTGAATTCAAACCAATGGGGATAAAGTCCATGAAACATATTCTGCGCACTGCGCTTTTCAGCGCCGCTTTGGGCGCTTTTGCCTTGCCCATGGTGAGCCAGAACGCCCTCGCCGAAGGCGCGTTCCCACCCGTGACCAACGCCAACGTGGTGCGCGAATGCTCAGATTGTCACGTCCTGTACCGCCCCGAAATGCTGCCCGCCGCATCCTGGCGCGCGATCATGGGCGACCTCGCCAATCACTTCGGTGAAGACGCCTCGTTGGACCCGGCCCTGCGCGCCGAGATTGAGGCCTATCACACCGCCAACGCATCCGACGTCAGCACCCACCGCCGCGCCCAGAAATTCTTCGCAGGGATTGACCTTGCCAATCCGCCCAAATCCGTCACCACCACCCCGCGCTTCATCCGCAAACACGACGAACTCGACCCGGCGGTGTTCACGTCTAAGCCCGTGGGTTCGAAATCCCGCTGCGACGCGTGTCACATGGGCGCCAAAGACGGCGACTTCGGCGACGACAACGTCAAAATCCCCGGCTACGTCAACTTGCCGTTTGGCATCAACTTTAAACCGTTTTGGTAAGCCTAACATTCCCTGAACAGCAAAAACCCGCCTCATTTGAGGCGGGTTTTTAATTTGAACACTACGTAAACTTAACGCGTCAGCGGCTTGTACTGGATGCGGTGGGGTTCCACCGCGTCGTCGCCGAGGCGTTTCTTTTTATCTTCTTCGTAATCGAAGAAGTTGCCTTCGAACCACACCACTTCGGAGTTGCCTTCAAACGCCAAGATGTGGGTGGCGATGCGATCCAGGAACCAGCGATCGTGCGAGATCACCACCGCGCAGCCGGCAAAGTCGAGCAGGGCGTCTTCGAGCCCGCGCAAGGTGTCGACGTCCAAATCGTTGGTCGGTTCATCGAGCAAGATCACGTTGGCGCCAGTCTGCAACATTTTGGCTAGGTGCACGCGGTTGCGTTCGCCGCCCGAAAGCTGACCGACTTTCTTTTGCTGATCGCCGCCCTTGAAGTTGAACCACGACACGTAAGCGCGCGACTGAACTTCTTTTTGGCCCAGCAAGATGATGTCGAGGCCGCCGGAAATTTCTTCCCACACGCCTTTTGAATCATCGAGCGTAGCGCGCGACTGATCGACGTAGCCGAGCTTGACCGTGTCGCCAAGCTTGAGCGAACCGCCGTCGGGCTGTTCTTGACCGGTGATCATGCGAAACAACGTGGTTTTACCCGCGCCGTTGGCGCCGACAATGCCGACGATGCCGCCCGGCGGCAGTTTAAAGTTGAGGCCGTCGATCAACAACTTGTCGCCGAACGCCTTTTGCAAGTTTTCCGCTTCGATCACCAACGATCCCAGACGCGGCCCGGCGGGGATGGAAATCTGCGAGCCGCCGATGCGCTTGTCTTTGTCTTGCGCCAGCAATTCGTCATAAGACGCGATACGCGCCTTGGATTTGGTCTGGCGCGCCTTGGGCGATTGCCTGATCCATTCCAGTTCGTGCTTGAGGGTGCGCTGACGGGCGGTTTCTTCTTTTTCTTCGTGCGCCAGACGCTTTTCTTGCTGTTCCAGCCAGCTTGAATAATTGCCTTCATAAGGCAAGCCGCGACCGCGATCGAGTTCCAAAATCCAGCCGGTGACGTTGTCGAGGAAGTAGCGATCGTGGGTCACGATCATCACGGTGCCTTTGTAGTCTTCCAAGTAACGTTCCAACCACGCCACGGATTCGGCATCCAAATGGTTGGTCGGTTCATCGAGCAACAGAATATCGGGTTTTTGCAACAACAAACGGCACAGCGCGATGCGGCGTTTTTCACCACCCGACAGTTTAGTGACCTCGGAGTCGGCGGGCGGGCAGCGCAGCGCGTCCATGGCGATTTCGATGGTGCGTTCCAGCTCCCAGCCGTCGCAGGCGTCGATTTTTTCCTGCAAATCGCCCTGCTCTTCCAACAGCGCGCTCATCTCGTCGTCTTCCATGGGTTCGGCAAACTTCATGGAAATCTCGTTGAAACGGTCCAGCAGGTCCTTGGTTTCACCCAGCCCCTGCATGACGTTCTCGACCACGCTCAGGCTTTCGTCGAGCTGCGGTTCTTGTTCCAGGTAGCCGACCGTGACGCCATCGGCGGCCCACGCTTCGCCCGTATAATCGGTATCGATACCGGCCATGATCTTCAGCAGCGTCGATTTACCCGCGCCGTTGTGGCCCAAGACGCCGATTTTGACGCCCGGCAAAAAGGACAAGGTGATGTTTTTGAGGATCTCTTTGCCGCCAGGAAAGGTCTTGCTCAGACCTTTCATCACGTAGATGTATTGGTACGACGCCATGGAAGATGGGCTCCGGTTTAAGGTGAAATGGTTGCGCCCAGCGGTTTTAGCGCATTGCGCCCCCCTCAAGCAATGGCGGAGACGCACTGGCGCGGTCAATGCTGGAGGCTATGTCAGTCTCGCGCGACGTTTTCAGCGGCGTCGAGCACCCGGTCAAGGTCTTCGAGGCGCACATCGTGAAGAAGCGCGCCGCCCATAATTTTGACGTTAGGGCCTTCGTCGCAATAGCCCATGCACACGCTGGGGCGCACCACCACATGTTCGCCACCCGCCACCGCGCGCTCATCAGCGCGCGCCTGCAAAGCCCGAAGGACGGCTTTGGATTTTTGATTGGCGCACGAATTTCCGCCCATACGCATGTTTGTGCAGACGTACACCGTGGTGTGGTTTTGGGACCTTTTGGCTAAATCGCTCATACCTCAGACATGGGGGAACGCGACAAAGAGGTCAAGCCATTAGCCATCACCGAGGCTCCGCCACGACCTCTAGATGTTTCACTGTGGAATCAACGATACCCTTGATTGCGCTATCAGGACGTGTTTTTGTTATTGTCCAGCACTTCAAAATAGATATAGCGGACATTGTTAAAGGACGTCGGTTCGATGAATATAAAAATTATTAAAACTTTCGCCATCGGTTGCGTGTGTCTGGGGCTGGCGACAGCATGCCAAACCACCAATCAAGGCTTCACCAAAGAACAAGAGGTCGATCCAAGCGAAACGCGCATCGTCATGCCGAAAGCGCTGTCAAAGGTCAAAGGCTTTAAAATCAAAAAGGCCGTGATTAGGGAAGCCGCGAGCTACCGCAGTGAGAAAATCACCTTTACTGGTGGTTTTTTGACCTATGACCGTTATTTTCGTGGCGGGTTCAAAGCAACGACAAAAACGAATTTCAAACAGAAACTCACCAGCGCCATTACCGACCTATCGGATCTAAAAGAAATTGAAACCCAAAACACCAGCCTTGGCTTAACGTATTACACGACTTTCAAACGTGAAGAGGCCATATGTTTCGTGATGCAAAGCGATTACGGCAACACCTTGAATTTCAGGTCGGGTACTGGCTCTGAAGGACGAGTGTACGGACTCTATTGTGAAAACACGACTTCCCCAGAGTTCAAGGCAAACGTACTTGGTTGGATGAAAAAAGTTAGCTTACGCTAGGTTCTTCAACCAAATCGCGCAATACCTTGGCGGTGCGCGTTGAGCGGGCGCAACAGCAGCAGTTTTTTGTTGAGGCGACTGAGAGAGTCGCTGAGCGCCTTGCCCACCGCACCGCCATCGCCGCGCACGTTTTGACGCACCACGGTGTCCAGGCCGCTCAATGCGGCATCGAAAATCTCAGCCGTTTGACGCCACAGCCGCGCATCGGTTTTGATGGCGTTGGCGAGCGTATGTGAAAACGCTGAAATCAACGGATAGCCCAACAACGCGCCTTCGCGTTCCAAACGGTGGATCAAGTTGCCCATCAGCGACATGTTGCGTGTGCGCATCTCAGGGTTTTCATCGGCGAGGCGAAACGCCAAGCGCAGCACATCGACATCGCCCCGCACCCAATCAACATAGTCTTCGCTGTAAGGCTGCAATCTCTGATGCGCCCAATGACGCTCGGCGTAATTGATGCGCTCACGGGTCCGCCCCAACGCGACTTCACTCATGTAATGGGGCAGGTCGAAACACCCCACATTGGGGTCTTGCCCGCTGCCGAGGACTTCACTGTAAGGTTTTTGCACGCGCCGACGCTCTTCCAAAATGATCTCCGGCGCATGGCGGCGACGGTCGGGACCGAAGTAAGCGTGAGATTTGAAAAACGGCGGGTTGTTGAACATCACGGTGGTGATGTGTTTGCGTAACGAATTGATGCTGAAAGGTTTGGCGAACACCGCGTTGACGCCGGCGTTGCGCGCGCGTTCGACTTTTTCCGCGTCCAGCTCACCGCTCATGATCATGGTCCGGGTAAAGCGATCGGGAGAGTCCATATGACGGCGCAGCCAATTGATCAGCATCATGCCGCCGACGGGTTCCATATCCCATTCGGTGATCAGCAAATCCACCGGCGGCGTTTGGCCTGTAATCGAACTGGTGGCGCTATGGCGCAGATGTTCCATGGCTGCCACGCCATTGGGCACGGTGTTGACAATGCCAACCCCAATGTCGTGCAACGTGGTCGCGAGCAACATGCGCGACGATGCGCTATCGTCGGCAACCAGCACGGAACAGTGTCTAAGCCCTTGATCTTCCATAAGCCTCATGCCTTTAGGCGTGCGATCCCGAGATGCGAATCGCATAGAGTCATTATGGATCGGCGAATGCTAACGCATTCTAAACAGGCTTAAATACGATCAAGGGAAAGCTCCCGGGGCCCAACCAATCACAAACAAATGTCGTGCGGATGGTTGTTTTTTTACGTCGCCGTTGACGCGTTACACACGCCAAAACAAGCCGGTAAAGGCAACGTTTATCAAAAAAATTATTGAATAATCCTATTTATATCAATCAATTAGAAAATTTACAAAATTGTCATGGATGTTTTTCTGAGCGTCCACGTTGTCGGTATAGAAGGCAACAACACCCACGCGTAAGAGGCGTGACGCCCGTCACAGGGCAACCAAACGATTGACGCTATAAGCATCGCAACAAAGCTCGAAAAAAAGCAAGGAACCCGAACCATGAACAACAGCATCAAACTTTCGACCAAAACCATGAGCCATATCTTCATCGGCGCGGCGCTGGCCGTAATCACCACGGCCAGCACGCAAGCCGTTGCGGCCGACACCTATGCCGAATACGAAACCCAGGCGAGCCTCGGCAACATCACCCAGATGCCCGGCAAGACCAAACGCAAAACCGGACCGCGCAAAGTCAATCATGCGTACTACGAAGTGATGGCGGAAAAGGGCATTTTCATTCAACCCAAACGCCACATCAAAACCCCGGCTGAGCTGGCCAAGCGTCGCAACCACGCTGAATACGACGCCAAGTATGACGAATTTGATGGCTAAGTTGCCCCGACCTCCTCTGACTTAGCTTTCCGCCTACGTTCCTCCCACGTAGGCAAACGGCCCCGACAGCGTCGGGGCCGTTGTGCGTTTGAAACCACATAGTCTACAGGTGGCCGAGTTCATCACAGGTCCGCAAGTGATCTTCAGTGGGCGGCTCCATCGCAACCGTGTCGAACAAATCGAACGCGTTGCTCATCTGATCGGCGGACTTCGATTTCAGCACCAACACCGACTGCACCGACTGATGATCGCAGGCGCGGAAATATTGCGGGCCTTTGCACCTGTCGGTTTTGCTGGTCTCCAGCGCAGCGATCACCGCATCGGTCTCGACACGTCCCGCTTGAAGCACCCCATCCAACAATGCCCGCACGCCGGTATATCCATATGCCCCGTAATCGGACGGCGCCCGACCTTCAAAGCGGGCGCGGTATGCATCGTTGAACATCTTTGCGGTCTCAAACTCATTTTCCAGCGTCCAATAATAATTGGCCCCGCCAATCACGCCTGCGTAAGCCGCAATGTCGCCATGGACCCGCTGGTTGAACAGCAAAACGGGCGCCGTAAGTTGCATATCGTTTTTTAAGCCCAAGTCGGCAGCCTGCTGAATCGCGCGCATCTGGTCATTGCCGAAATTGCACAAACACAGCACGTCTGGCTTAGCGTTTCGGATCGTTGGCAAAAACGGCGAAAAGTCATTCACCGCGATCGGGTGGGTGACTTCCGCCACCACCTCAATGCCGAACGCTTTTCCTGCACGTTTAAAGCCGCGCATCATTTCGTAACCATAGGCATAATCGGCGACCAAAAACGCCACGCGCTTGCCCATCCGCGGAAACACATAACGGCCCACCGCCCCCGCCGTCATGTGCGGGTTCAAAGCTTCGTGAAAGGTGTAACGGGAAAAGTCCTTGGACTCGTTGATCGCATCCGATTGCGAAATCGACATGTAAATGGTTTCGCGCGCCCGCGCCACCGCGTTCACCGACAGCTGCACGGACGCCGACAACGCGCCGCAAATGAAATGAACTTTTTCGTCTTCGATCAGTTCCAGCGTGCGCATGGCGGCTTCGGCAGGGCGCAAACGGTCGTCGCGCACCAACAATTGCGCCATGCGTCCATCCAAACCGCCCGCCGCATTAAACTGATCGACCGCGATCTGGGCGCAGCGCACCTGTTCGTTCGCTTCCCAACTGTACGGCCCGCTGAGCGGAACGGGAAAGCCGATGCGAATAGCCGGAGCCGAAAGCGCCGCATGGGCGATATTAAACAGTGCGGGTCCTGTCGCCGCCGCGCTTGCAGCTATCCCTGTCAGGCCCTTTAACACGCCCCTGCGCGTTTTCGATTTTAAGGCCATTATCCCCACCCGGCGCTGAAGCGAATCGATGTTCATATCGTGTTGAGCCTTGTCCCCAAAGGCCCCTCCTCACCCGCAACTGTAAGGCAAACGGATACCTTTTTCGCCAAAAAAACGCACTTTATGATCGTTGTGCGACACGACGGTAATCGCTGCATGGCAAGCGCATGAATCTTTACTGACAACTGCGCCCTGACATCTAACTGTAAACTCCCGCGTGTTTTATTCTCGCCATGAACGTAATACATTTTAATCGACGCTATCGCACCGTTTGGATATCAGATTTGCATCTCGGTTCGCTTGGCTGCCAAGCGGAAATGTTGCTCGATTTTCTGCGCGCCGTTGAATGCGACACGCTTTATCTGGTCGGCGACATCATTGATGGTTGGCGATTGAAGCGGTCGTGGTACTGGCCGCAGACGCATAACGACGTGGTGCAAAAAATTCTCCGCAAAGCGCGCAAAGGCACACGGGTCGTTTTCATTCCCGGCAATCATGACGAATTTGCCCGCCAATATATTGGTCTGCATTTCGGCGGCGTTGAGGTCGAATGCGAAGTCGTTCACGAAACAGCCGACGGACGACGCATGCTGGTCACCCATGGCGATGAATTTGACGCCATCGTGCGCTACGCCAAGTGGCTGGCGGTGATCGGCGACAACGCCTACATGTTCACGCTGGTTCTCAATCAGTGGCTCAACCGCATCCGCACGCGGATGGGTTTTCCGTACTGGTCGCTTTCGGCGTACCTCAAATACAAGGTCAAAAATGCGGTTAAATTCATTGCCGATTACGAAGAGGCCGTGGCCGGCATGGTCGCCCGGCGCGGGCTGGACGGGATCGTGTGTGGACATATCCATCATCCGGAAACTCGTCAGATTGGTGACGTTTTGTACTGCAATGATGGGGATTGGGTGGAAAGCTGCTCAGCCCTGGTCGAAGACCAAGATGGCAATTTGGACATCTTGCGCTGGCGCACTTTCGCCCACGGCTGCGCCCCCGACAGCGCCGACAGAAGCGAAAAACAAAAGCCCCTGCCGACCGCCGCCGCAAATAGAGCCTGAAATCGGACAAAGCCTAGCGTTTGAGCTCAAACAAACTTGGCGTTTAAAATGCACAATGATCCACACTGAGATCAGGGGGGTATGTTAGGGCTTCATTTTGCGGCACAATAGGCCCTCTGCAAGTGGATATAAATCTCAGATCAATCTCGGGCACTCAGTACGGGCACATGTCAAAGTCACCACAAACGAACACCGCGCTGCGGACACCCAAGCGCATGGAACGCAGTGCGCGCGAAGCCCACATCGTAGCGGAAGCCATTAACTTTTTCGCCGAACGCGGTTTGGAAGGCAAAACCCGCGACTTGGCGGAACGCATCGGCATCACCCAGCCGCTGCTCTATCGCTATTTCCCCAGCAAAGACAGCTTAATCGAACGCGTATATCAGGAAGTCTATGTCAGTCGTTGGAATCCCGATTGGGAAATCCTGATCGCTGATCGCAACCAGCCGCTGATGGCGCGTATGATCCATTTTTACCGTGAATACGCAAACGCCATTTACGATTACAACTGGGTGCGTATTTTCGTATTTTCAGGGCTCAAAGGCGCCAATATCAACGACCGCTACCTCGCTCATATGCGCGTTAAACTGCTCGAACCGTTGTGCGTGGAAATGCGTCATGATTTCGACCTGGCCAGCCCGGCCCAAGTCCCCATCACCAACGAAGAGATCGAATTGACCTGGGGATTGCACGGGATGTTCTTTTACCGCGCCATCCGTCATTTCGTTTACAATCAGCCGATGATCGAGAACTCAACGGACGCCATCGAAAACGATGTCTGCACCTTTCTAAAAGGCGCCCCGGACACCATAAAATCCATCATCGAAAAAAGCCTCTAAACGCCTTCTTCATCCAATCCGAAACGAGCGTTGAGACCCGGCACGCTTTCACCTTTTACCTTGCGCGACTGACCACGAAACAACGCGACCATCTCGTCATTTTGGTTGGTGATTTCGACATCGTAAATCCCGCTACGTCCGCTAAGGCTGATGAGTCGCGCATGGGCTGTGAGAACATCGCCCAACTGGGCTGGAAACGTGTAAGAAATCGATCCCGACTGCACCACCGCGGCGCGATTGTCGCTGTTGATCACATAAGCGAACACGCTGCCCGCCAGCGTATACAAAAACCCACCATGACAGGTGCCGTGAAAGTTCAACATATCGTCACGCACCGTCATGCGCGCCGTGGCTGCGCCATCTCTGGCTTCGACGATCTCAACGCCTAAGGTTTGCGATGCCTTATCGCGGGGATAGATCCCCTCTGCAACCGCCTTGGCCAGTTGGTCTTTATCAATGTCGCGATCAAAATCGTGGCTCATGCCGTGCTCCGTTACACTGGGCGCGTTGTCCGCTTCATATAACCGTTACATCACGGTCATAAGCTTGTTGCGGATACGCTTTATCCACTGCGCTTGATTTCATTTTCGGCAATCGTTTGCTCGACGAACCGATGCCGGATTATGTACTATCTAGAATGCTCAATATCATGTTTCACCACAACACAGAAAAAACACCCTCACCGCGTCTGATGAGGGGGAACGGCCACCATGCCCATTGACGAGCCCATCCTCACCCCGGCATCCGCACCGCAACGCGGCACCCTGTTCTTGGTGGTTGGCCCCAGCGGCGCCGGCAAGGACAGCTTGATCGACGGTGCCAAGGCTGCCTTGATCGGCAATGAGCACTTCGTCTTTCCGCGCCGATATATCACCCGTCCCGCCGACGCCGGAGGCGAAAACCACATCCCGATTTCCGCCGAGTTGTTCACGACCATGTTGGAACGCGGCGAAATGGTGTTGGAATGGCGCGCCCACAATTTGCGCTATGGCGTGCCCAAAGCTGTCGCTCAGCACCTGGAACGCGGACGTCACGTGGTCGTCAACGTCTCGCGCACCGTTGTGGATGAAGCGCGCGAACGCTTAAATCCCGTCAAAATCCTCTACATCACCGTCGATGAAGACATCCTCGCGGAACGCCTCAAAGCGCGTGGACGCGAAAGTGCATCCGACATCAAACGCCGCGTACAGCGCGCCAAAGAATACTTGATCACCGGCGACGACGTTCTGATGATCGACAACGGCGCGGATCTCGATACGTCTATCGCGTCTTTTGTCGCGGCCATTGCGCCTGCGACAGAGAGAGAAGCGGATAACATTTAACCACTTCGAACGAATCATCGGCATTTTTTTGCTGCATCAATGTGATCACATCGACGGACACCGGCTTGCCAACGATGCCTTTCGCGTGGGCCTCAAGCTCAGGCAACACCGCTTTACGTTCTTGCGCATCCAGACGCCCCGTGAGGGTCATGTGAAAGCGGAACTCATCCATCACATAAGGATAGCCCCATTTTTTCAGCATCTTGCGCTGTGCATCGTTGAGATCAGCCTCGCCCCGTTTGGCCAACTCCGCCTTTGACGGCGACTTGCGAAAGTGATCGAATTCGCGCACGCAGTCGGCGGCCAACTGATCGAGCGCTGGGCACGGCTTTGTCGGCCGCAATGCAATAAAGCCGTCCAGTTCGGTCAATTCGAGAGCCGGCAACTTTACCGGATTATGCGCGGCGGCAAATGCTTCCAGCGCTTCGTCGAGCATCTCGCGGTCATGACCCCTGGACAATTTGAACGGCGGCTTGAGGGTCGCATGAAATCCGTACTTGGCCGCCGTGGCGGTGATCTCACGCAGTCGTTTTGGCTTTATGGCGTTCATCGTCAAGCGCTTGATATCGTCGCCAGTTGCACTATCACGACCGAGCCAGCGTGACCCAAACAACCACAAATCACTTTCCGGTTCCGGGCTGAAGTAGATAGCGTAACGTTTTTTTGACATAATTTAAGCTCCTGCCCCCGTCAGTAAATGCGTAAGCCTGCGCCCCACACTTCGCCGACCACCGGCATTTCTTCGCTGAGGCGCACGCGCACCAGATCTGCGCGCTTGCCCGGCTTAATTTCGCCACGGTCCGCCATACCCGCTGCGTCAGCGGGATTGATAGTCGCGGTGGCAACGGCCTGAGGCAACGAGACGCCTTCGATGTTTTGATGCATGGTGAACACCCCTTGCAAGATCGAGCCCGGAAAATAATCCGACGACAAAATGTCCATCGCCCCTTGGGCCGCCAATTCACGCGCTGAGATGTTGCCTGAATGCGATTGCCCGCGCACCATGTTGGGGGCGCCCATCAGCACATGCAAGCCCTTGTCACGCGCCGCCTTGGCGGCTTCTTCGGTGGTGGGAAATTCGGAAATGCTCACCCCGTCGCTGGACGCTTCATCAACGTGGGCGGATGTTGCGTCGTCATGACTGGCCATGGGCAAAGCGTGGGCGCGACACATCTCGACGATGGCCGTGCGGTGTTTGGCGCTATACGCTTGGGACGTTTTCATGTGATCTTCGATGAACGCATCCATCTTCACGTCAGAGAAGTGATACTTGCCCTGGTAATATTCGCGATACTTATCGATGTTGGTGAACTGACGTTGTCCCGGCGCGTGATCCATCAACGACACCAAACGCACCAAAGGATTTTCGACAAACGGGGTGAACAGATCGACCACCGTCTCAAAGCTCATCTCGCAACGCATGTGTAGATAATGATCAGCGCGCAACAAGCCTTGCGTCTTAGCCTTGGTCACTGTTTCCGACATGTCTTTCAATTGCGCGATACGCGAAGAACTCTGCATCACGTCGCCCACGGCCAAAGCGTCGAACACCGTGGTGATGCCCGCGCCGACCACTTGCACGTCGTGGGCGACGGCGGCGGGTATCGACGGCCAGCGCACGCCGGGACGCGGGGTGAAGCTTTTTTCCATGTTGTCGGTGTGCAGTTCAATCAGGCCGGGGATCAGGTAATCACCTTCCAAATCTTGAGCGCCGGGCAGCGATGTGTTGCCCCGGTCCACGGAAACGATGCGTCCGTGTTCGATTTCGACGGTGCCGAGCACCACTTCGTCACGGGTCACAATGCGGGCGTTGGTGAGAATCAAGGGGCTCATGCCGCTTCCTTTACAGGTTTGATGTCAAACATTCGGGTTCCGACGGAATTGCGCACGTCTTCATCGTGAAAGATGCCGACGATGGCGGCGCCACGCTCAGCAGCTTCACGGATCATGTCGGTGACGGTTTCGCGATTTTTGGCGTCCAACGATGCGGTCGGCTCGTCAAGCAACAGAACCGGGAATTCGGCGCTAAAGCCCCGCGCAATGTTGACGCGTTGCTGCTCGCCACCGGAAAACGTCGCAGGGGCGAGGCTCCACAGACTTTCAGGCACGCGCAGTCGGCTCAGCAATTCACCGGCCCGCTCACGGGCTTTGCTTTCGTCTTCGCCCAAAATTATCAACGGCTCGGATACGATGTCGAGCGCGCTGACGCGGGGAATGGCGCGCAAAAATTGCGATACATAGCCCATGGTGCTTTTGCGCACGGCGAGGATTTTCTGCGGCGCGGCGCGGCTCATATCCACCCACTCACCGTTGCGCCCATCTCCGCCATGATAGACGCGGATGGAACCTTCGTTGACCAGATAGTTGCCATACAATGCGCGCATCAGCGTCGACTTTCCGGACCCTGACGGCCCGTGCAAAACCACGCATTCGCCTTTGTATACGGTGAGGTCGAGGCTGTGAAAAACGGGAATTTTCTGGCTGCCTTGATTGTGCAGCACAAACGTTTTGCCGAGCTGTTCGGCCATGATCATTGGCGTATCGGAATTCATCAGACCCTCCTTACGGCTGCAAAATGGATGAAACAAGAAGCTGGGTATAGGCGTGTTGCGGATCGTCTAAGACCTGATCGGTCAGGCCTTGTTCGACCACGCGTCCGTCTTTCATCACCATCAAACGATGCGCCAACAATCGCGCCACCGCCAAATCATGGGTCACGACGATGGCGCTGAGGCCCAATCGCGTCACCAGACCGCGCAACAAATCCAACAGCCGCGCTTGGACGGATACATCCAAGCCGCCGGTCGGTTCATCCATGAACATCAAGCGCGGATTGGTCACCAGATTACGGGCGATTTGCAGACGCTGTTGCATGCCGCCGGAAAACGTCGTCGGTCGATCGTCGATTCGGTTGGTGTTGATTTCGACCTTTTCCAACCATTCCGACGCCACGCCGCGAATTTCGCCATAGTTGCGCGCGCCAATCGCCATAAGCCGTTCGCCGACGTTAGCCCCGGCGCTGACGCCCAAGCGCAGCCCATCACGCGGATTCTGACGCACCAAGCCCCAGTCAGTGCGCATCAGCAAACGTCGTTCCGCTTCAGACATGTCGAATATATTGCGCGGGCCTTCAACGCGGGTGTCGTAAACGACCTTGCCGCGGCTCGGCTCGAACTGCGCTGACAGACAATTCAACAAGGTGGTCTTGCCCGAACCGGACTCGCCGACAATGCCCAGAACTTCGCCCGGCCATAAATCGAATGACACATCCGTGCAACCGATCTTTCCGCCGTAGTCCTTGCCCAAGCTTTGCACGCTGAGCAGTGGTGTTGTTTCGATATTCATTTTTTCTCTCCGCCCTATTCGGCCGCCTGTGGCGTGCCCATGGGGCCGATGTGCCCCTCGACGCGCCGGTCTTCGCAATAATCGGTGTCCGAACAGACAAACATGCGCCCGCCTTCGTCATCCATGACGACCTCGTCTAAATAACTGTCTTTGGCGCCGCAGAGCGCGCAGCAGTCATCCCACTTTTGGATCTCGAACGGATGATCGTCGAAGTCGAGGCTTTTGACCTTGGTGTACGGTGGAATGGCGTAAATGCGTTTTTCCCGACCCGCGCCGAACAACTGCAATGCGGGCATGTTGTCCATCTTGGGATTGTCGAACTTTGGGATCGGCGACGGACGCATCAGATATCGGTCGTTGACCACCACCGGATAATCGTACGCTGTGGCGATCCGTCCGAACCGGGCGATGTCTTCGTACAGCTTGACGTGCATGACGCCGTATTCTTCAAGGGCGTGCATCTTGCGCGTTTCGGTTTCGCGCGGTTCCAGCCAGCGCAAGGCTTCGGGAATCGGCACCTGGTAGACCAGGATTTGGCCTTCGCTCAGTGCGCGTTCGGGAATGCGGTGGCGAGTTTGAATGATGGTTGCATCTTCGGTGCGTTCCGTGGTGCTGACGCCCGTGGTGCGGGCGAAGAAGCGGCGGATCGAAACGGCGTTGGTGGTGTCGTCGGCGCCTTGGTCAATGACCTTTAAGGTATCGTCGGCGCCGATCACACCCGCCGTCACCTGAATGCCCCCCGTGCCCCAACCGTAGGGCAGCGGCATTTCACGAGATCCAAACGGCACCTGATAACCGGGTATCGCGACAGCCTTGAGAATAGCGCGACGGATCATGCGTTTGGTTTGTTCGTCCAGATACGCGAAGTTATAGCCTTCGAGGGACTGCGTTTGCGCTTGGCTCATGGTTATTCCCCCGCTTTCAGGAAGTTCATCTGTTGTTGTTCAGCGCGCAGGTTGCGCACCATTTCCAACTCGCCCTGAAAATCGACGTAGTGCGGCAATTTCAAGTGCTGCACAAAACCCGAGGCCTCGACGTTGTCGGAGTGATAAAGAACGAACTCTTCATCTTGGGCCGGGTTCTCAACCTCTTCGCCCAGTTCGGCGCTACGCAGGGAGCGGTCGACCAAAGCCATCGCCATGGCCTTGCGTTCTGAATGTCCAAACGCCAAACCATAACCACGGGTGAATTGCGGCGGCTCGACAGCAGAGCCCTTGAACTGGTTGACCTGTTCACATTCGGTCACGGTCATCTCGCCGATCACCACCGGGAAGCCTAAATCTTCGGGCACGATTTCCACTTCGACTTCACCCATGCGGATTTCCCCGGCAAAGGGGTGATTGTTGCCGTAACCGCGCTGGCTGGAATAGCCGAGCGCCAGCAAAAAACCTTCATCGCCACGCGCCAGGTTTTGCAACCGCACGGCGCGCCCTGCGGGAAAGTCCAATGGCTCGCGGGTCAAATCGGGAACCGCTGCGTCATCTGCATCCGGGTGCTCTTGTTGGATCAAACCTTCGTGGTTGAGGATCGAGGTCACACGCGGCAACGATTCGCCGGGCTCAAAGCTCATGTCTTGCTGAGCTTCGGTCTCGTTGCCGTCATCCATCAACGAAAAGTCCAAAAGGCGATGGGTGTAATCGAACGTCGGGCCAAGCACCTGCCCACCGGGCAAATCTTTAAACGTGGCGGAAATCCGACGCCGCACATGCATGGCGCCGGTGTCGATAGGTTCCGATGTGGCGAAACGCGGCAATGTGGTGCGAAAGGCGCGCAGCAAGAAGATCGCCTCAACCAAATCGCCACGCGCTTGCTTGATGGCCAAGGCCGCCAAGTCGCGGTCGTACAAGGAGCCTTCCGTCATCACCCGATCGACCGCCAAAGTCATCTGCGTTTTAATCTGGGAGATGGTCAACTCAGGAATCGACGTGTCGCCCCGGCGCTCTTCGGCGAGCAGGCCGTGGGCGTTCTCAATGGCTTTTTCGCCCCCTTTTACAGCTACATACATGGCTTAGCCCTCCACTTTCGTCGTACGCGGCAAGCACGCAACTTGGTCGCCCGCCGTCAAAATCAAGTCAATGCCGCGTGGAAACATCTGATTGTTTGCACGCACCGCCGCCCAAAATGCATCCGTTGCGCCATCAACATTAAGCGACTGCGTATTTTTGATGCCGGGCCCGCTCAGGGTCATGCCGGCGTCATTTGAAAGACCATTCACTTGTACGATCACCGTGGTGGACAAGTCCGGGCGCTCATCGGCGCCGGGGCTGAAGCGATCGAAAGAGCTCAGCGCCGTCACGCCTGCGAACAAACCCGTGCGCGCTTCCTTAGGATCTTGGGTAACGGGGCATCCGCAATGAAAGCGTAGGTAGTTCATGGCTTCGCCGCTGGACGCTATATCCGCATCAGCCCACAATGGCGTTTCAAAATCCACCAAACTCAGGCAAATCGCCGCCGTCGCAATATTGAGGGGCGCAGGCGCCACTTCGATGTCGTCTAGGGTGATAATTTTACCCGGATGTGACATCGCATCGAGCAGCGCGCGAAAGACACGCTGGCTGCCGTGTACGGGGTCGTCGAACCCCACCATCGGCGCCACAGGAATAGCTTGCATCGTCATCTTCTCATCTCCCTCAATCGTCGCCGCGCACCATGGTGAAAAAATCCACCTTGGTCGTCGCCACTTTGCGTGCATCTTTTTCGCGCTTTTCACGAAGACTCTGTTCCGCTGGATCAAGCACATCGCGCTTCAGCAATGGGCGAACTTTCGGGTCTTGCAACATCGCGTCAAACAACGCCGCGAGCTCAGCATGACGGTGATCGCGGCCAGCCACATACGATTGTCCCATGCGGCCAACGGCGGTGCGCACGACACAGCGCGTCACGCTCATTTCACCGAGGTTAAAACGACTGCCTTCACCGCCGGCGCGGCCACGCACCATCACCATGCCGGTTTCTGGGGCGCGAAGAACGCCGTATTCTGGTTTTTCGGACAACCTTTCCCAGGCTTCTTCCAGCATCGCCTTAGGCGTGCGCGCCAACAGGCCCATCCAGGCTTGGCGATCTTTATGCTGATCAAAGAATCCCGCACCGCTTGTTGAATTTCCGGTTTCGTTTTGGGACTTGACGGACGACATGCACATCTCCTAAATTTGTCTAGACATCTATATGTCTCTGTGTCTCTTTACGCGTCTTCGCACATCTCGTCAAAGAGGCTTTGTTGAATTTTTTGTAACAACTTATGATGTGAGCAACACATGAGCTCTTCCCATCCCGACACCCACTCCACCAACATCGAACGGGGCCAGGGCCTTTCCTTGTGGCGACAAATTCGCGAAGCCTTGAAAACGGAAATCCTTAGCGGAGACATCCGCCCCGGCGACATGCTGCCGACCGAACAAACCCTGGCGGCGCGCTTTGACGTCAACCGCCACACGGTGCGCCGCGCCATCGCGTCGTTGACCGAAGACGGCTTGGTCGCCGCCCGCCAAGGACATGGCACCTACGTGCCCGAAGCGATCCTCGATTACGCGGTCAAAAAACGCACACGATTTAGCGAAGCCGTCAGCGCACAAAGCCGTGTGCCCCATGCCGATGTGATCAGTATGGATGTCTTTGCCAGCACCGCGAAAATCGCTAAAGCGCTGGGCATTCGACGCGGCGTCAAAGTTGTGCGCATTCGCACCGTTGGCGCCGCAGACGGACGACCGCTGAGCTTGGCCGACCATCACTTCGTCGCCAGTCGCTTTCCCGGTCTGGAAAAAGCCGTGCGCGACAGCGGTTCGATTTCCGCCGCACTCAAAATGTTTGGCATCACCGACTACGTGCGCAAAACAACGCAAGTGACGGCGCGACTGCCCACCCGCGAAGATGCTGAGCTGTTGGCGCAACCCGCAAGCCGCCCGGTGCTGATGGCCGAAAGCGTCAACGTGACCACCGACGGCGCGCCGCTCGAATACGGCCGCAGCCAATTTTGCGGCGACCGCGTGCAAATGATGTTCGAGACCTGACACGATAAAACGACTTAAGCGCACATACGGTATCCGACATCGATCAGATGTACGGGCTGACCCGCCACGAACGTCGCCACGACACGCGGACAGCCGGGTATCGAATCATCGACCACCACGACATCGGCGCGCTTACCTTGTTTGATCTCACCGCGATCTTTTAAACCTGCGGCTTCGGCCGGATTTTTTGAAACCATATTCCAACCGTTGGCAAAATCGGTGACGCCTTCACTGGCCAGTTTAAACGGCGCTTGCAACAGCGACGGATAGTAATAGTCAGAGGTGAGGACCGAGCACAGCCCTTGGCTTGCCGCCGTGGTTGCGCACAGGCGGTCACAATGACTGCCGCCGCGCAAAACATTGGGCGCACCCATGATCACGGGGTCCCCATTTTCTATGGCGAAGCGCGCCGTTTCAGCGTTGACCGGGAATTCGCAAATGCGCGCTCCCAATTTTTTGAAATGGGCGCGCATGGCGGGTGATTCATCGTCGTGCGAAGCGCATGGTATTTCAAGTTTTTCCGCCAGCATCGCTAGCCAATCCGCCTTGGCGCGGATGTCGTTTTTACGCGTTTCAACTTCGTCGACCAGATTGATGAAGGCCTCTGGCGTCATCCCCGCGCGGTCGGCATACTTGCCAAGCTTTTGTGGATTGGCCAACGCGCGGCGGATCAGGTCCATGTGGTCGTTAAAGGCCAACAAATCGATGCGTCCGGTGTTCATCCATTCGGCGACATCCGCCGCGCCGGTGGTGTTGTAAGTTTCCCAGCGCAAATGCACCCGGGTGTCGCACAACAACCTCGAGCGCAATCGATCCAAGGCGTCGAGCAACTGAACCACCGTGTCGCGTCCGCGCAAACCCGGTTCCCACGAATAGGTGATGCCGTGATAGGCGGTGGCGATGCCGTTGGACGCCATCTGACGGTCGGTGTCTTGCAAGGCAAGATCGAGGGGGAAGCTGACGCCCGGGCGCGGCATAATTTGGCGTTCGAACGCATCGCCATGTAGATCGATGATCGCAGGCAGCACCAAGTGACCGCGCACATCCCATGTGCCTTTTTGGCGTTTATTTTGGCTGTCGAAACCGCCGATCAATCCGCCTTCGAATTGCACCGACGTTTCTTGTATCGTTCCATCATCCAGCAGCACCCGGCCGCCGGTCAGTGAGAGCATCATTGCTCCAAATCCTTTTTCATTTGTCATGGGGCCATCGTAGCCGTCAGCGATGATTGACATGTGACGAGCGCGTTACGGTTTTTTGACTCCGACAAATAAAATTTGACTTTGCGATGCTTACATCACCATTTTGCGCAAGCGCTGCGAAAGCATATCGAGGACGGTGACGCACAAGATGATGATGATCATCACCGATGCGGTTTCGGCGTAATAAAAACCGCGAATGTATTCCCACAACAATGCGCCGACCCCGCCGGCGCCGACGATGCCCAAAACCGTGGCCGAGCGCACATTGGATTCAAAGCGGTACAGCGAGTACGAAATCCACAACGGAAGGACCTGTGGGATCACGCCGTAGATCACTTCTTGCAAGGTGTTCGCCCCGGTTGCGCGCACGCCTTCGACCGGATGCGGATCGATGGATTCGACCGCTTCGGAAAACAACTTGGCGAGAATGCCGGTGGTGTGGATCCACAGCGCCAAGACGCCTGCGAAAGGCCCCAGGCCCACCGCCACAACGAACAACATGGCGAACACCATTTCATTAATGGCGCGCGCGGCGTCCATCAGACGGCGCACCGGCTGGGAAACCCAAAGCGGCGCGATGTTGCCGGAAGATAAGATCCCAAACGGTATGGCGGTCACCACCGACAAGGCGGTGCCCCAAATGGCAATCTGCACCGTGATCCACATTTCGCTGACATACATGCGCCATTCCGTGAAATCCGGAGGATAAAAGCCCGCCGCAAATTCCCCCATGTTGGCGCCGTCATCAATCAGCGCCATCGGGCGCATATCGGCGCCTTCCCATGAATACGCCAACAAGGCGAAAAGGATTCCCCACAAAATCATGCTGCTGACGGACCGCTTCAGGTCATGCGGCGGCAATTCGGTGATGTTTCCAGGTAACGCGGCGTTGGCGGGCATCACGGGCTCTCCATAAATTTATAAATAGATAAAAAAAGAAGGACGCCGAGGCAAAGCCCCGACGTCCAGTCTTCAAACGTTATTGGTGTTTGACCAAAACGTCGAGTTCAGCAAGTTGACCATCAATGGCGGAAACCTTGTCGGCTTTTTCAGCAGCGGACAACGCTTCGCTTTTTTCGATTTTCAGCTTGTTTTTGAACAACGCCAGCTGACGGATCGGGTAGAGCTGGGTGTTGTTGCTTTCCATAAAGTAGCCCTGACCGTCGCTGATGCCATGAAGAACTTCGGTGGCGTGGGCGGTGTCGCCCAAGCGGCCGTAGCCGAGGAAAAAGCCTTTGATTTTAGACTTCAGTTCCTTGGACATGTCTTTGCGATAAACCATCGGGTCGGACGGGATCAACGGGGACGTCCAGATCACTTTGATCTTAGCGGCGGCTTCGGGAGCTTTCAGCTTGGTACGACCGATCTGTTCGGAGTTGTTCGCAGCAACGTCAACCTGGTTGTTGGCGGTGGCCATCAGATTGGTTTCATGGTTGGCGTTACGAACGGTCTTGAAACATTTTTTCGGATCAACGTTGTTTTGTGCGAACACATAGTACGACGGAACCAAGAAGCCCGAGGTGGAGTTCGGATCGCCAATGCCGAAGTTCAAGGACTTGTCGCACGTGAAGATGTCTTCGAGCTTGTTGATGTGGGTGTTTTTGACGTTGGTGATGATGTGGCTGTAGTAGCCCTGCGAACCGTCAGCCTTGGAGGTCTGAACGAACACTTCACCGCCGGAACGATCAACCGCTTCCATGCCGGATTTGTTGCCGAACCAAGCGACGTGGACTTTGCCGAAGCGCATGGCTTCGATGACGCCGGCGTAATCGGGGGCAAAGAACGCTTTGACCGGCATGCCGATGGCTTTTTCCATGTCGGCCAACAACGGCAGCCACTGAGCTTTCAGGTTGGACGTGGATTCGGTGGCGATAATGCCGAAGTTGATGACTTCGGGATCTTTGTCCAGCGGCTTGTATTCAGCTTTGGCGGCGCCAGCCACCATCAGTGCTGCGGCCGAAACGGCCAACAGGGTTTTCTTCATCATCGAATAATGCTCCTAGGTATGTTGCAAAAGGTCGGGCCGACCCCGGCCCTTGAATGGCGGCCTTCAGGCCGTTCCCATGACGGGTTCGGCGCTGCGGCCATAACCCGATTTCGGTGTTGGTGTCGCAATGGCGTCTGGGGCGACCACGATGGGCGGCTCGTCCGTCACATCTAGCGGTCCCGGAATGTGCATGTTCAACGAGTTCGATCCGTACAGGTTGCGCAGAAACTCAATCGACAGGTCGCGCGAGGCGCCGTCGTAATGTTTCTTGCCGTCTTTGAGCGCCAGCGTGCGTGGGCAATATTTGAGTGCGTAGTCAACCTGATGCAGGGACACGATCACCGTTTTTCCGTCTTCTTTGTGAATGCGCGCCAACGATTCCATAACCTTGCGCGACGATTCCGGGTCCAGTGAGGCGATCGGCTCATCGGCGAGAATGATTTCGGAGTTTTGCAAAAGCGCGCGGGCGATGGCGACGCGTTGCTGCTGACCGCCGGACAACGTCGAGGCGCGCTGGGTTGCGTACTTGGCCATGCCGACCCGGTCCAACGCGTTCATCGCTTCAAGTTTTTCAGCTTTGGTGAACGCGCCAAGCGATCCGCGCCAACTGGGGATCGAGCCCAACTTGCCGAGCAACACATTGGTCAAAACCGTCATCCGGTTGACCAAATTGAACTGCTGAAAAATCACGCTGATGTGTTGGCGCTGACTGCGCACATCACGGGCGATACGGCCCTTATCTTGAATGGTCGAACCAAAAACTTCGATCGCGCCGTTGGTTGAATTTTTATCCCCCGCCATCAGCCCGGCGATGTGGCGAATCAAGGTCGACTTTCCGGAACCGGAGGCGCCAATCAGCGCCACCATCTCACCGCCGTGGGCCGTGAAGTTGATCGCATCAAGCGCTTTTACGCCTTTAAAGGACTTGTTCAGGTTGGTGACATGAATGCTGGGGGTCATAGCGGGTATCCTCTTTAAATCTGAGAGGAACCTAACCAGCGCCCGTTGCGAAGATTGGTCATCTAGGTAACAATATTGTGAATTGTTTCGATTCCGAACAAATCACAGATTTGTATATTTTTCGACAAACTCCGACGCACCAAGCTTACGGAAATCGCCCATACGTTCGCGCAACATATCTTGCGACCAGTCCCACCAACGCAGTGCTTGAAGACCCGCGACGGTCTCATCATCAAACCGCTTGCGCACCGCCTTGGCGGGAACGCCCACAACCACGGTGTACGGTTCGACATCACGCGTAACCACGGCGCCTGAGCCGATCGCCGCGCCATCGCCGATGTTCACGCCCGGCATCACCGTCACCCCGTGACCGATCCACACATCGTTGCCGATGGTGACTTTCGATTGACGCCGCCAATCGAAAAAATCGGGGTCGTCTTCGCCCAAGTCAAACATTTCACTGCGGTAGGTGAAGTGATGCAATGCGGCGCGGTCCAATGGATGATTGCCGGGATTGATGCGCACGTGCGATGCGATGGAACAGAACTTTCCAATATCCGTATAGATGACTTCGCCATCGCCGCAGATGTAGGAGTAGTCGCCCATCACCGTCTCGGTCAGCCTGGTGCGTTCTTGCACTTCACACCACGCGCCAAGGCTGGTGTCTTTGACGCGCGCGGTGGGATGCACGCAAGGCTGATCGCCCAGCGTGCGGCTGAATTGAACTAACGTATCCATGAGATGGTCCGTCGAATTAAAGGGTTTCGTGATCGAGCGAATAACCCGCGCCACGCACCGTGCGTATAGGATCAAGGCCGCCAGCGTCGAGCAACGCTTTGCGCAGTCGTCGAATGTGCACATCGACGGTGCGGCTTTCCACATGCACCCCGTTCGACCACACGCGATCCAACAGAATTTCGCGTGAATACACGCGGCCGGGACATTCCATGAGAAATTTAAGCAGCCGATATTCGGTCGGTCCCAACTTGACGGTCGCGCCGCAGGCCGTGACTTTGTGCTGTTCGGTGTTCAAGCTGATGTCGCCGAACGCCAACGTTTGATCATCGGTATTGGGCTGCGTGCGACGTAAAAGTGCGCGCACCCGCGCCACCAATTCACGGGGTGAAAACGGCTTCACCATATAATCGTCGGCGCCTGCGTCGAGTCCTTGAATGCGATCAGCTTCGTCACCGCGCGCGGTGAGCATCAAAATGGGTAAATTTTGAACGTCGGCCAATCCGCGAATGGCGCGACAAACCTCGATTCCAGATTTTTCCGGCATCATCCAATCGAGGATCATTGCGTCGGGGCGCTTGTGCTGGGCTTGCGCCAACGCTTCATTGCCATCCATGGCGGTGATCGTTTCAAATCCGGCCTTACCCAGATTGTAGGTTAACACCTCAACCAACGGCGGCTCATCTTCGGCAACCAAAACCACGGGCATGAATCGATCCTCTGTCAGAGTTCTTATGAAAATCGTTTAATTTAAAGTGATCAACAAATCCCGGCGGCGGCTTAATATATGTCTACCGCCGCCGGTTGTTTTGTTCTCACGCAACCCGCGATTTACATCGACAGGTTGGCGAGCGCCTTGGCGTCGTTTGCAAACTTAGCGCGTTCGGA
>Ga0316204_10001675_pt1 | contig 57120 bp, 63 predicted proteins | sample 6monrhotite_MG_2_FD_205661 | JGI IMG/M metagenome (GOLD analysis project Ga0316204, IMG submission 205661) | Microbial mat bacterial communities from mineral coupon in-situ incubated in ocean water Damariscotta River, Maine, United States -... | ecosystem: Environmental > Aquatic > Marine >... | reverse complement strand
TCCCGAACTCAGAAGCGAAGTGCCTTAGCGCCGATGGTACTGTAGCGTTCGCTACGGGAGAGTAGGTCGATGCCAAGAATTTTACCCAAACCCACCGTTGAGTCTTTTTGACTCCGGTGGGTTTTTTTTGTTTACAACTTTAAGTGATGGGCTAAATTAACAAACGTTCATTTAGGGGAAAGGGGATAATGTTGAATCATAATATCTTAATTAAGATCATTGTTTTAGGCGTCTTATGCATGCCAATAGGCTGCGCTGAAACGAATCATAACAATGAAAAGCAAGCTTTTCATACGGAAAGTATGTCGGATATAACTCAAAACCAAGCCGCATCCAAGTCAGCATCTAAAATGCTAATACAACACAAACGAATTGAATTACAAGCTAATGAGATGACAAATAAGGATGTTATTATTAGGCTGTGTAAGGGTTCAACAGTTGAAAGCCTTCAAAAAACTATGCTTGGTTTTCAAGTTACAATACAAAAGAAATTATCACCCACATTGATGACTGTAATTTGGCATGATGAAAGATCGGTAGAAGCCGTGGTGAATCAGTTAAATGCATCTGGAATGTTTTGTGGGGCAGAGAAGAATCAAGAAGTTCATATCATGGGGCGTTAAGCTTTGTTACAAATAACAATTACAATCAGGGGCGAGGGAAAATGAAATATCTAAGTATTATTGTAGGGCTGTGCTTTTTACAGCCAAGCTTAGCAACGGCTGGTAAGACACTTGTTACAGATGAATTGGATTATGTGCCAAATGAGTTGCTGATTATACCAAAACAAGGTGTTTCAATTCAGAATGTTAACATGGCTAACATGACAGTAATGAACAAGGCTAGGCCAAGCACATCATTTATGCAGGTACGTTTACCTAAAGGAAGTGATGTGTTGGCTGAAGCAGCAATACTTGCAAATCAACCTTGGGTGCAAGCGGTGGAGCCAAATTATATTTATAAAGCATTAGCATTACCCAATGACCCGATGATTGCAGACTATTGGGGGCTGCAGAATACTGGACAGGCGGTAAACCTTGCTACAGGCATTAGTGGCGCGGATATGTCGATGACAAAAGCGTGGGATGTAAGAACAGACTGCTCTTCGGTGACAGTGGCGGTGCTTGATTCCGGCGTGAATTATAATCACCCTGACTTAGCGGCGAACATGTGGACAAATGCAGCTGAAATTCCAAATGATGGTATTGATAATGATGGCAATGGATTTATTGATGACACACTTGGCTGGGATTTTGTACAGCAGGATAAAGACCCTATGGACTTTAACCTTCATGGCACCCACGTTGCAGGCACAATCGGTGCCGTAGGAAATAATGCTGTTGGTGGTTCTGGTGTATGCTGGACGGCTAAAATCATGCCAGTTCGTGTATTGGATGCAGGAGGGTCAGGGCGGACTTCTGGTATTCTTGCTGGGTTTGATTATGCGGTAGCGAATGGCGCAAAAGTTATCAACATGAGTCTTGGAGGGTCTGGTTTTAGTAGTTTAATGAATACAGCTATTGTCAATGCGAATACAAGTGGTGTATTGGTAATCGCTTCAGCTGGAAACTCGGCTGTAAATAATGATGTTAGCCCAAGTTATCCTGCATCATATGCTCAGCCAAATATTATCTCAGTTGCTGCAACCACACAGACAGACACACTTGCTAGTTTTTCAAATTTTGGCACATCTTCTGTTGATATTGCAGCGCCAGGTACAAACATTAAAAGTACAGTGGTTGATCGACTCAATAACTACAGTGAAAACTTTGATACAGGAGCTGCACCTGGTTGGACTTTAGCTACTTTCGATAATTATGGTGCAGTAGTACCAAATACAGTAGCCGTGACTAATGAGCTGTCTGTGTCCCCTAATTTTAGTTTAACGGATAGTCCTGGGGGGACATATGGAGTAAACCGAACCTACGAAGCTACTTCACCACTCATTAATCTAACAGGAAAACAAGGTTCTTCCTTATCAGCTATCGTATTTTGGAACTTAGATACTTATTCGGTGGGAGATAGGCTTGGGATTGATGTTTCAGTAGACTCTGGGCTTACATGGATACCTAAAACTGCTGTTTTTGGAGTGGGTGCGGCCGCACTGACTTTAGATGTTTCAAATTTGGACGGTTATGCAAATGTAAAATTTAGAGCGCGTTTAACTTCGGATGGTAGTGCTGTATATGATGGTTTTCACATTGATGATGTTGTAGTGGCATCAGCGGGGCTGTCTACTGCTAATGTTTATGGTTTTTATGCTGGCACAAGTATGGCCGCACCTCACGTTGCGGGTTTAGCAGCATTAATTATGGCAGCAGAGCCAACACTTACAAACCTTCAAGTGAAGGATCGTATTTTAAATACAGGTGATAACCTTGCTGCATTGGTTGGGAAAACAGTATCAGGACGTAGAATCAATGCACAAATGGCCATGCCCCTTTTTTCCCCAACATTGCCTGCAGGGACTGTAAATTCAGCAACGCAAGTAGCGCTGACTTGGGTAGATAATTCGGTAAGTGAAATAAGTTTTTTGGTGCAACGTGATTCAGGGGCAGGGTTTGTTACTGTGGCAACGTTAGCAACAGATACCACTTCATACACAGATAGTGCTGCACCAGCAAGTACAGCTTTAATTTATCAGGTAGTAGCGAAAAGCAGAGATGATCGTATCGCAACAAGTGCTACAGTTAATGTCACAACACCAGCTGCGCCAACACCGCCAATAGTTCAAGGTGGAGGCGGTTGCATTGGTGGAACCATGTCTTTGGGAACATCATTACTTATACTATTTGGCGCTTTAGCTATGCGCCGGTTTCAGGTGAGAAAGGAAGAGCGGCAGGTGACATATCACACATAAAAAGATGCCCCATCGGTTAAGTTACATTTTATGTTGAATGGTCACTCTATTCGTGAGGTTAAAGGCAGCTTGCAGTCGCAAGTTATCTTTAAGCCTTTAAGTGAAACACAATTGCAAACATTATGTGAATCTGCATTAGTTAAAAATTTTGCTGTAGGTGATATGCTAATCAAAGAGGGTATTTCTAATGGTTTTCTCTACTTGATTATTGAAGGTAGGGTCAAGATTAAATCATATGGTATTAAAGTTGCGTCTGTCAGCGCTGGAAATTTGATTGGTGAAATTGCAGCAGCTGGTCTTGGTTCAGCCAGCGCAGATTCTGCAACAGCAGATGTTATTGCAGCAGAGGAATCAAAGGTGTTCTGTTTTCCTATGAATACCATTCGCACTTTATCACAAGCTAATGAAAATTTTGCGCAAGCGTTACATGATTCAGCGATGTCTAGACTGCTTGGCTGACGAGAAAATTTCACGCTAAGTTGCTGTGAGCATCGTTATTCTTTATTTTTTTTGTTATTTGTTTTAAATGTTGACAATAGCATGCCTCATTCCTATGTTTCGCCGCGTTATTCCCCGATAGTTCAGTTGGTAGAACGGTGGACTGTTAATCCATATGTCGCAGGTTCGAGTCCTGCTCGGGGAGCCATTTACATAAAAGATTTATTTGTTCTTTTTAAGGTTTATACGCTTTTGTGTATAAACCTTTTTTTTTACCTGCTAAAGCTGATGAGGAGAAGATATGCGTATTTTAGGTATTGAATCATCATGCGACGAGACAGCTGTTGCAATTTACGACACTTCATCGAACAAAATCATTGCGGAATCAGTGGCATCTCAGATTGAAACCCATGCTAAGTTTGGTGGTGTTGTGCCTGAAGTTGCATCAAGAGAGCATTTACAAATTTTACCGGCGCTAGTTGATGAAGTACTGACTAAAGGTGAGTGTGACTGGGCGGATCTTGATGCTATTGCGGTCACCGCTGGCCCTGGTTTGATGGGCGCATTGCTGGTGGGGGTGACTTATGCACGTAGCGCAGGGTTGGTGAATGATTTGCCAGTGCTTCCGGTTCATCATATGGAAGGCCATTTATTTGCACCAGGGTTAAGTGGTGAAGAACTGCCAGCCTTTCCATTTATGTCATTGCTGGTATCAGGTGGACACACACTGCTGATACGTGTGGATGGATTGGGCTTGTATAAAGTGATTGGACAAACGATTGATGATGCAGCGGGAGAATGTTTTGACAAGACGGCGCGCGTGCTGAACTTACCGTATCCAGGCGGCCCTGAAATATCAAAGCTGGCAAAAACTGGGGACAAGACGCGATTTCAGTTTCCAAGACCAATGTTAAACAAAAAAAATCATGATTTCAGCTTCTCAGGCTTAAAAACAGCGGTGATGTATGCAACAAAAGCAAACGAGCCCTTAGATGACCAAACCAGAGCAGATCTGGCGGCATGTGCAGAGTTGGCAATTGCAGATGTATTGGTGAAAAAATCTATGCGTGCATGTCAATCTGAATCAATCAAAACACTCATTATTGCAGGTGGCGTGGCTGCCAATGAAACTTTACGAACATTGATGCAACAAGCATCTGAGAAGTCGGGGGTAGAGGTGTATGTACCAGATCTTAAATACTGCACAGATAATGCGGCTATGATTGCTTATGTTGGGGCATTGCGATTCAAGCAAGGCATGGAAATATCCGAAGACTGGGATGCAAATCCACGATGGAAATTAGAAGCATTACAACCTTAAAATGAAAAGGGCTCCTGCATCGTAATGCAAGAGCCCTTTTTTATTGAATAATGTTTAGAAGTTAAGATTTTTTCCGACGCAGGAATAATCCAGTCATCAATAAAGCAAAGACCATAAGTCCTTGTGTTGCTAAACCAGATGTCATGCAGTGTAGTCCACCAGTCGTACCACCACCTTCACCACCAGCAAATGCTGGAAGAGCAGGTGTTGGTGTAACAACAGCCATACGGCTTTTGATTGTGCCTGTGAACGTAGTAGGTATGGCAACTGTTGTACCTGTAGGCACAGTTGTGTTTGCGGCAACGGTGACATAAGCGTCAATCACTGCATATGTGTCTACGGTGGCATAAAGATCAACCAGTGCATAAGCACCAACTGTTGCATAGGCGTTGATGGTTGCATAATCACTTACCACAGCATACGGGCTTACAGAGGCATACGGGCTTACTGTCGCATAAGGGCTGATGCTAGGGGTGCGTGATGTAGCTGTTGCGATGAAATTTGCAGAAGAATACAAATCGTACGGGCCTTCATCAGTGATGCTTAAAGTTATACTGCCATCAGGGTTAATCACAGCACCTGGAATTGTAGGGGCTGTGTTATTATTACTAATGAAGTAAGGGGTAGCGCCAGTTTGTACGCCACCAGTGCTAAACATAAAAGTAGATGTGCCAGTGTTTGCTGCAGCAACGGCAGTTAAGTTGGTCATGGTGAAATCAACAGTGCCACCAATGTTCTTTTGTCCAACAGGGACAGTTACTGCTGCTGGTGTGGTTGGTGCTACCGTATCTAGGGTAATGGTTTCGTTAACTATAGCTTTTGCAGATACAACACCTGAAGTGATAGCGCCTACTAATAAAGGTGTGCTAGATGCCGTGTTAAAACTAGAGCGGGCAGTAATTTCTTGGATATTACTAAAACCATCTTGGTCAGAGTCGAAGTGTTCAATGCTGGTGTAAGATGCAGCTGTGACGAGGTTATCATTAACATAGCTATTGAAAGTAAGGCCATATGGTGTGCCTACATTATTTTCAGTTTCGGGCACGCCACTATGGCAAGATGAACATGAAATGGCGTTGTTATAGCTGGCAGGCTGAACACCTGGAAAGCCAGGTTTTGCGACAGCATGATTTGCTGAGAAAAATGTGCAGAGTAAAGCCGCGGCGGTTAACGTTTTTTTATATGGTTTCATATACATGAATTCTCCTATGTTTGGTATATCGAGGTGCAATTTAGCAAAGCAAGATTAAGATTACATGATATATGTCACACTATAATAGTGAGAAATGATTATAATGCGGCAATGTGTAAATGAATAAAGACTGGACAGTGTTAGTTTTATATTGTTCAATTTGCACAGGTTATAATATAGTTTCAAGGGGAGAGAAGATGATTACAAAACATGATTCAAAACTAGCGTTGGTAGCTATTGCTGTAGCAAGCTTAGTGTTTTCTGGATGTTCGAGTAAAAAAGATGACATGGCGATGAGTGACCATGCAGGCAAAGCAAACACAGAGGTAGCTGCACCAGCAGAGCCAATGGAAACTATGGAACCCGTAGTTATGCTTGAAAAACCATCTACAAACTCAGTGTACTTTGCTTTTGATAGCGCAGTGGTTAATGACGCTGGCCAAATGATTTTGAGCGAATATGCAAACTGGTTGAATGAAAATACAGATGTGAGCATTACTGTTGAAGGTAACTGTGATGAGCGTGGAAGCCGTGAGTATAATTTAGCACTTGGTGAAGAACGTGCTAAAGCTGTGCGCAATATTTTGGTTGCAAACGGTGTTGATGGTACACGTGTTGATACAGTATCATTTGGTGAAGAACGTCCTGTGTGTAGCCGTTCTGGCGAAGCTTGCTGGGCACAAAATCGTCACGGGGACATTGTAAACCGTTAAACTAGGCCTAACGATGAAATCGTTATTGATAACATTTAAGCCATCGACAATGTCGATGGCTTTATCTTTGGTACTGCTGGCATCTTGTATGCCCGCTAAGCAGCCACAACAATGGTTAAAGGATAAAGAGTTGGTAGTGCAGTCGCTGCAAGACGCACATATCAAAAATACCAAGCTTCAAGAAAGTATTGAAGCGTTGGATCATCGTATTTTAGCTTTAGAGCATGCGAGTGCTCAACAAGAAGCAAAACTGAGTGCGGTGGCATCATCCTTTGAGGCAGAAAAAGCATTCATTAAACCAAGGTTGGCAAAAAAGAACACATCAAGAAAAGAAACGAAATTACTGAATAAACGTTTGGATGCTTTATCTGCTAAGCTTAATCCATCAGTGAATAAGCCTGTAGATGTGGCCGCGCCAGCTCTTGCTGAAAAAAATGCTTACACAGCAGCATATTTAGCATTGAAAAGTGGGCGTTATGATGAGTCGTCAGCAGGCTTTAGCGCGGTTGTTAAAGAGCATCCCAAAGGTGAGTATACTGACCAAGCATATTATTGGCTTGGAGAAAGTTTAGTAGCGCAGCACCTTAGTAAAAAGGCTATTAAAGCCTTTATGGTTGTAGCAAAGAAATATCCAGATAGCCCTAAACATGCAGCATCATTATTAAAAATAGCAGCGGTGTACAAAGGGTTAAATAAACTGGGTGATGCGCGTGCAGCACTGAAACGCGTGATTAAAGAGCATCCTGATAGTCGTTCTGCAGAAAGAGCAAGAGTTCAGCTTGCGGCATTAGGAAAAAGTTCCGGAGCAAAAAAATAAACCTTCCCTCTACCCATTCGCTTCGAATCCATGAAATTTATCAAAGTGTGCAAGGAGAAAGTACGTTGGCAGGCTTGCCATGTACTTTTATCCGCTTGGCAGGCTGCCCATTAAATTGTGTATATTGTGACACACCACAAGCCATTCCCTTTGATTCTGGCGCAACGCAGCCTCTTGATGAAATTTTATTTGAAATACAAAAACATAAAACACCGATAGTACTAGTAACAGGCGGCGAACCGTTGGCACAGAAGAATTGCCATGCGCTTTTATCGGCACTGTTACCTTTATATGAACATGTGCAGCTAGAGACAGCAGGGGTATATGACATTTCCAATATCCCCGAACAAGTGGCAGTCATTCTCGACATTAAAACGCCGGGAAGTGGTGAGAGCAAACGTAATCGTTGGGAAAATATGGCATTTTTGCGTAGTAATACTGAGATTAAGTTTGTGTTAACCAGCAGAGACGATTATGTCTGGGCTAAAGGTATTATGGCTGAATATAGTTTGGCGGAAAAATGTAATGTGTTAATGTCATGTACTTGGGGAGAACTTAAACCTAAAGATTTGGCTGGCTGGATTGTGGAAGATCAATTGCCCGCTCGTTTACAATTACAGCTGCACAAATATATTTGGGGCTCAGAGGTGACGGGCGTATGATGAACAAGGAAAAAGCAGTTGTATTGCTTTCAGGGGGGCTAGATTCGGCAACAGCTTTGGCTTGGGCAAGCAAAACAAAACATTGGGAATGTTATTCGATTGCTTTTGATTATGGGCAGCGCCATCGCATAGAGCTTGAGGCTTCAAAAAATATTGCCGAGGTGTTTGCGGTGAAGCGACATCAGGTGATTCAGGTCGATTTGCATGCAATTGGTGGTTCTTCTTTAACCAGCACATTAAATGTACCCAAAGATCAAGCAATCTCAGCTGATATTCCTTCAACTTACGTGCCTGCACGCAACCTTATTTTTTTATCATTGGCTGCTGCTTTTGCAGAAACGGTAGGGGCTAATAAGCTAGTGATAGGTGCAAATGTTGTTGATTATTCTGGTTATCCAGATTGTAGGCCCGAGTTTCTCGATGCTTTTTCTAAAACGGTGGATTTAGGCACCAAGGCTGGCGTAGAAGGTGTTGGTTTCGAGGTGGTTGCACCTTTGTTGCGCTTGGATAAATCAGAAATTATAAAGCTAGGCCTGTCGTTGGGTATTGATTATGGCATGACGCGCTCTTGCTACGATCCCCATGAAGATGGTACGCCATGTGGTCATTGCGATTCCTGCCATTATCGCCTTCAAGGTTTTGCCCAACTTGGAAAAACTGACCCGCTATTGGTGGATAAACATTAGCCGCTAAGTGCTTTTTTGACTGCGATTTCATCACAGTGGCTAAATTTGGGACAATGAATACACACAGTCCAAATTTTCTCTGGTAAACTTTCTTTTGTTGCCACTTCATAACCCTGCTTGGTGAAAAACTTGTCGACATAAGTAAGCGCAAAAATGGAAGAAACACCAATGTTACGTGCAAAACCTTCGCAGGCTTGGACCAAAAGATAACCTACACCTTTCTGCTGAACCTCTTGGGCAACGACAAGAGAACGAACTTCAGCAAGATCTGAGCTATAAATATGTAAAGCTGCGACACCAATGATTTTGTCATGGATGGAGGCAACAAAGAACTCTTGTAAGTGCTGGAAAATATTATCCCTGTCACGACTGATAAGTGTTTTATCCAGCATAAATGGCAACATCAACTGATACATTTTTTCAACATCTTGTACTTGAGCTTGTCGGACTTGTATATCAGTGGACTTCATGAGGCAGAGTCACACTTTGCGCCTCTAGAAAGCATCTGTTGCGCATGCTCTAAGCTTTTATCATTGATGCCGCCAAGCATACGAGCGATTTCAGTATGTCGAGCTTCGTCGTTTAACTGGTTTAGCTGGGTTCGGGTTCGGTTGTCATGGTTTGATTTTTCAATGGCCACATGATGATGGGCACAAGATGCGACTTGAGGCAAATGGGAGACGACCAAAACCTGACGTTCATTGCCCATATTACGTAATAGTTCACCTACACACCAACCCGTTTCACCGCCAATACCAACATCAACTTCATCAAAAATAGCTGTGTCTGGAGCATGTTCTAGCGCGCCGCAGCCTTTGAGCGCTAAAACCAAACGACTTAATTCGCCACCAGATGCAGTATCAGCTAAACTTTTGAAAGGCTCACCAAGGTTTGCAGCAGCCAACAGTTCGATACGATCCCAGCCGTCGGTCTTCCAACTGGCAGGGTCTTGCTGGGGGGTAATAGCGGCCTGCAATTGCATGTTTTTCAAGCCCAGCTGGTCAAGGAAGGGGCGTAAGTTTGTAATCAGTTTTTGTGCTGAAATTTGACGAGTATCATGTAATTTTTGTGCTGCTTTCTGGTAATGTTGGGTAGATAAGCTTTGTTTATTTTGGAGTTCGTCTTCATCCCAAGCAGCTGTATCTAAGGCACTAAGCGCATCAGACCACTTGGCTAAAAGAGCGATTAGCCCTGCTTCATCAGTATCATGCCGGCGCTTTGAAATGCGTAAAGCCGCCAGCCTATCCTCTGTTTGCATGAATGTTTCGGTATCGATTTGGCTATCTAAGACCTCTTGAAGGTAAGGGGTGACTTCGCTGGCCAAGGTTTCCATTTGTCCTAGTAGCTGGCTGGCTTCTTGTAGTGCGGGATGGTGTTGTGCGGCAGTATCCACTTGATGGCAAACTTGTCCCAACATACTACGAAGACAAGCTTCTTGCTCATCAAACAAAGTTAATGCAGATGCTGCAGCCTGCTGCACTTGTTCAATGTGGCGAGAGGCATCTGTTTCAGTTTCTAATGTTTCTTCCAGGTTCTCTTCAAGGTTAAGATCAGTGAGGCGTTCACTTTCTTCACGCATCCAGGATTCTTGTTCACGTGCTTCATCACGGCTGCCATGAAGCTCTTTCAGTTGTTTATTGATGGCTTGTAACGATGCGAAAGCTTGGTTGACCTCAAGTATGTCGGCGGGGTCTAAACGCGAATCAATAATTTGTTGCTGAAATTCAGCTTGCAGTAGGGTTTGGTGTTCATGTTGACCGTGCAAGTCAAGACAGATTCGACCGATTTCCTTTAAGATACCTGCTGATGTGGGAATACCATTAATCCAAGCCTTTGAGCGGCCTTCTGCAGTGATGATACGCCGAAGGTTGATACCTTCATCCACATCAATGTCCTGAGCGTTTAGCAAGGCAAGCAAACGGGAATCTTGAGATTCAATTTCTGCAATCACTTCAGCACGCTCTGCACCATGACGCACCCAATCAGCATTGGCTCTAGCACCAAAAACAGCACCAAGTGCATCAACTAAAATTGATTTTCCTGCGCCAGTTTCGCCAGTGAATACAGTCATGCCAGATTTAAGCTCAAGGTTAACGCGCTCAAATAAGGCAAACTGGGAGACTTGCAATGAAACAATCATTTGCTTTGACCTGACCAGCCAAGCTTATTGCGCAACATGTCAAAGTAGTGCCACTGAGCTAAATAAACCAACGAAATTTGACCTGACTTTTTAATACAAACACGGTCATTCACGGCTAAAGTTGTGTGAACCTGACCATCAAGATTAAGCGCTGCCGGAGCAGGGCTGTCAATAAGTTTTAGTTCAATTTGATTGCTTGCAGGCAAAATAATGGGCCGATTAGAGACCGTGTGCGGGCAAATCGGCACCACACTTATGGCATCAATTTCTGGGTGTACAATAGCGCCGCCGGCAGACAATGCATAAGCTGTGGAACCAGCGGGGGTTGCCAGCACCAAACCATCAGCACGCAAACGGAATACAAGTTGCTCACGAGCATACATTTCAAACTCTATCATGCGCGGGTGGTCGTTACGCTGTAAAACCACATCATTCATTGCGATGCCAGTGCTAATTAAATTGTCGTCACGGTAAACGTTTGCTTCAAGTGCAAAGTGATGTTTGATTTTGAATTGCCCAGCAAGCACTTCATTCATCACATCAAACATACTACCTAGCGGCGTATCTGTTAAAAAGCCAAGTCGGCCAAGGTTTATGCCTAAAATAGGTACGCAAGAATTGACGAAACAACGACCCGTTTGTAGCAGTGTTCCATCACCACCAAGAACAATCATTAATTCAACTTCGGTGCTGATTTGTTTCAGTGCTAGCGAAGAGTCTTCATTGTGTTCACCAAATGATGGTGCCAAAACAACTGTTAAACCTTTAGCTTTTAGCCAAGTGTTCAGCTCTGATGCAGCAGCCATCGCGCGCTCATCATGATGTTTGGCAATGATGCCGATGGTTTTCATATTGTTATTTTCCAACCCAATGGTCAGGTTGCTTGTGGCACTGGAAGCATTGGTTTGCTTTAGGATGTCCTAAAGGCTGAGGTTTTTCTCCCTCAGCACTATGACAAACCATACATTCAGTGCGAGAAGTTACTTGATTGTGCATAGGATTATCAGGCACAGCTTTGGTTGTACGCTCGGTTGTGCCAGCAACCAATACGATAATGACAACCGCTATAATGATGAGAAATATCGTATCATGTTTATTGATTTTCATGTTTTTCCTTGTTCCTTTAGCATTAATTTTATGGCTTGGATGGCTTGCTCAATTTTTGTTTCATCAATACCGCTTACGCAGATTTTTCCGCAAGGTTTGTTGCCGCATGTGCTGGGGTAGGAACCAATTTCAAGATCAGGATATTGCACTTGAATTTCAGCCAATGCAGCAGCAAAAATACTTTCGGCACATTGTACTTCAATTTCATGGCGAATAAACCGTTGTTGATTACGGAAATCATCAAGTGTTGAGGTGAGCTGCGATTGAAAAATATGAGGTACACCTGCAAAAATATAGATATTTTTGAATTTAGCACCTGGTGCAATGGTATGCTCACATAGGATAGGTCTAGCGCCTTGTGGTAAACGAGCCATGCGTCTACGTCCTTTAGTTAGGGCTTCCTCGCCATAAAAATCAGTCATCACTTTGATGGTTGCGGCATGTTCCAATAGTGGCACTTCGAAACAGTTGGCAATGCTTTGCATGGTAATGTCATCATGCGTTGGGCCAATACCACCGCTAGTGATGACAGCATCATAGTTTTGAGATAAACGTTTTAACGTATTTACAATTTGTGTTTCCACATCTGCGACAATAGCAACTTCGCTCAGTTTACAGCCAACATCAAATAAAGTTTGGGCTGCAAACCAAGCGTTTGCCTCGCGCGTACGCCCCGATAAAACCTCGTTGCCAATAATTAATACGGCAACGGATTGATGGGGGGTGTTAGACATGTGTATTAACGACGGTTGCGCAGTGCAGCCACACGGTCTTCAATGGAAGGGTGGGTCGCAAACAATCCAGATATACCACCATGAGCAGCGTAGATTTTCATGGTTGCGAGGGTATCTTCACGAGATTCTCTGCCTTCCCATTCTACCGATTGGTGCGATAAAGTATCAATTTTTTGTAGAGCACTAATCATAGAATCTGCACCTAAAGCATCGGCTGCATAAGCATCAGCTTTGAATTCACGTTTGCGAGAAAATGCACACACGACAATGGCTGCTAGGAATGAAAGCAAAATTTGTAACACGATATCCACAATGAAATATACCATATGGCTAGGCTCTTCACCGCGGGCTAAAGCACTGGCAACCAAACGCGCAAGCATGCTGGCAACAAAGTATACAATGGTGTTCATCAATCCTTGCAGCAACGTAGTGGCAACCATGTCACCATTGGCAATATGGCCTACTTCATGGGCAAGTACGGCTTTCAATTCAGCATCATTTAAGTTCATAGCTAAACCAGACGAAACAGCAACCATGGAATTATTGCGGCTAGGGCCAGTGGCAAAAGCATTGGGTACATCATCCCAATAAACCCAAACTTCAGGCATTTTGATGCCAGCGCGTTCAGCAAGTGCTTCTACGGTTTCATAAACAAGTTTTTCTTTGGGGGTGGTGGGGTTGATCACTTGCTGCATTTTGTTGCCGCGTTTTGCCAACCATTTGGACATCCACAATGAAATAAATGCACCACCAAAACCAAAAACAGCAGCAAAGGTTAATTGGCGAGCTTCAAAGGTGCCGCTGACATCAATACCAAAAATAGGGAGGATGAAATAAATAAGGACGTTGGCGCTGATTGCCAAAGTGACCATAATTAAAATATTGGCTATGATAAGCATGCCTATGCCTTTGAATGAACCCATGTTGTTTTTCTCCTAGAATTTTAAAACTTGTGTGTAATGTATGGTTTGTAGATGTGTATTTCAAGCCTATCATCATTGTGTTGCTTTGTTTTGAACTGCAATCATATTTTTAAAGCATTTATAATCAGTGAATTGAAAATGAAGGCAGTTGAAAGCTAACATTTGGAGCATCTAGCAACTTCGGTCAAGATATAGTGTTGAGAGTTTATAGTATTGCCATTGTTGAGGTTATATTGATATGAATGAAGCAACAAAAAAGGCTTATGAACAAAGGTTCAATGCAGTCATCAATTATATTGATGAACATCTGCATGAGGAACTATCCATTGCTCAATTAAGCCGCGTTGCCAACTTTTCAAAATATCATTTCCATCGGCAATTTTCTGAATATGTAGGTTTAACTGTGTATAAGTATGTTCAGCTACTAAGGCTGAAACGTGCGTCATATCAGCTTGTTTTTAGCCAATCTGATAAAGTGATTGAAATAGCTTTGGATGCTGGCTTTGAAAATCCAGAATCATTTTCAAGAGCGTTTAAAAATGCATTTGGGCAAACACCATCACAATTTAGAAAAGAGCCCGCTTGGGAACCTTGGCATAAAAAATATGAATTCCCAAATCGGGAAGGAGTGGATAATATGAATGTAGAAATCGTTGGTTTCCCAGAAACAAAAATTGCCGTACTTGAACATAGGCAGCCTGCGGATTTAGTTAATGAATCTGTAAGCAAACTTATTGCATGGCGCAAAGAAACAGGGCTTTCTCCAAACAAGAGCAGCGACACTTATGGTTTGGCTTATGATGATCCCAAAACAACAGAGCCAGAAAAATTCCGATTTGATTTGTGTGCAACAGTGCAAAAAGATGTGCCTGAGAATCAATATGGAATTGTAAATAAAGCCATTCCAGCGGGAAAATGTGCATATCTACGTCATTTAGGTGCTTACGATGGTCTTTCTCAGGCCGTATACTTTTTGTATGGTAAGTGGTTACCTGGCAGTGGTGAAGAGTTAAGAGACTTCCCATGCTTTTTTCATTATATTAAAAGGCTCCCTGACGTTTTGGAACATGAGCAAGTGACGGGTATTTATCTGCCACTAAAATAAGTGTGCGGCAGATTTTAGGGTAAGGTAGAGGTGAGACCTTCGCCACGATTATCTGAAGCACCTTGCGTTTGACCAGTTGTTCTATCCCAAACAATGGCGTGCATATTGCCATAATTACGTATTTGTTTGAATTTGTGTCCTTTAGCTTGAAGCGCTTGTTGAAGTTCGGGGTTGAATGCGCCTTGTTCATGTTGAATGATATCAGGTAAAAACTGGTGATGAAAACGCGGCGCGTTAATCCAATGGTTGATGTCATCATCACCGTGCGTAAAGCCAAGACCTGCCAATAAAACCATGCTGATGATGCGTGAGCCGCCAGGCGTGCCAACGATGAAAGTTTTATCTTGGCCTTGGATGAAGGTGGGCGACATGGAAGAAAGCATGCGTTTATTTGGGGCTACGGCATTGGATTCACCTTGAACCAAACCGTAGGCGTTTGGTTGTCCAGGTTGGGTTGCAAAATCATCCATTTCATCATTGAGTAAAATGCCTGTGCTGGGGGAAACATAACCTGAACCAAACCCATAATTTATAGAAAGCGTGGCAGCAACCATATTGCCTTGCTTATCAATAATAGAAAAGTGCGTGGTATCTACGCCATTGCCTGATGGGTCTGAAGCGGCAAGTTTTGATGAGGGAGTAGCCTTATTTTCATCAATGTTCTGACGCAATTTTTGCAAACGTTTGGGGTTTAATAAATCAGGAATACTAATGAAGTCAGCATCACCAAGATGTTGATTGCGGTCACGATAAGCCAACTTCATTGCTTCGATAAGCAAATGGCTGGAATCAACTTTGGGTAGACTCTGTAAGTTGTCATTTTTTAAAATGCCCAATGTTTCGGCCAAAACAATACCACCCGATGAAGGTAGACTTGCTGAAATCCATTCAAACCCCTGATATGAGAAACGCACAGGTTTACGCTCAATCACTTTGTATTGATTTAAATCTTCTTCGCGAATGAGTCCTCCATCGCGTTTCATATCAGCAACCAAGCGCCCAGCCGTTCCGCCACGATAAAAATCATTAACACCATATTTGGCAAAACGTGTGAGCGTTTCAGCCAAAGCTAATTGTTTTATTTTTGTGCCCAAAGCAGGCACTTTACCTTGTTTGAGATAAATATTTCGAGCGGTATTGTTACTTAAAACATCTTTTCGCCATGAGGCAACCCGTTGAAAATGTTCGGAGACTTCAAAACCGTTTTGCGCAAGTTTAATCGCATGTTTTGCATCTTTTTTGCGATCTAAACGGCCATAGTTTTGAATCAAATGGTCAACGCCAGCAATCAGACCTGGGACACCAGCAGACTGTGGCCCGTTGATGCTTGACTGTGTTTGATACACTTCTCCAATCCCTGCCAACTTTGGTGAGGTTTCACGCGCATCAATCATAATATATCTATCTTCTTTGGCGATATAAAGTAGGAAAAAACCACCACCACCAATGCCTGAGCCTACAGGCTCTGCAACCCCAATGGTCAGCGCAACTGCTGCGGCGGCATCAAAGGCATTGCCACCATCATTTAGAATGTCGATACCTGCTTGGGTGGCTTGCGGATGCGCTGATGCCACCACGCTTTGTTTGGGTGAAACAGAACTGGCTGCATAAGATGAATGAGCGACAAAAAAACTAAGGAATATTAAATATTTAATCATGAATAACCTCTTAAAGATCTAGGGTTTGATGCCTTTGTGCTGGTATCGCTCTAGCATCGTTGGGTTGCCAATGAGGCCACCACTATGCACATACAGTACTGTACCTCTGATGTTTTGCATATGTTGCATCAAAACCAACCACATTTTGGCCCCATAGATTAGGTCGAACGCAATGCCTGCTTCCTTGAGCTCATAGTATATAGCTAAAAATTCGGGGTAAGGTTTGGCAAAGTGATATTTTTTTTCTGATTCAAGGATGTGAAGGTTATTTGGGAGCTGACCTAATTTGAGCATTTGTGTTTTTAAATAATCGCTAGTGCCAACGGATGGTGTGGTAAAAACATTGAAATTGGGCAGGGCAAGGGCAAGGTAATAAGCGGTAGTGCCCGTGCCAGCAGGGGTGATGATATTAAGTGGAGAAGCTAGAGACTCTCGTTGCCACTGTTTGATTTCTTCAGCCAAAATTTCGATGCCTTGTTGCGCTAACGGGTCAGCACCACCCTGAGGGATGAGTAGTGTTGAATCATCTAAGGTATGCTTGAGTTCGGCGATGTTGGATTCGTAAAGCGCATGAGGAATTTCATGAAGTTCCATGCCCAAGTTTAGAGCTTCTTTTAGGTTGCCTGTGGTTTGTTGCTGAAGTTGAGTGGAAAGTGGTTTGGTGTAGTAGTGAAATGCCCAGCCCTTTTGATTGCATAAGGCGGCAATAGAAAGCATTGCATTGGATTGAGTACCACCATATGAAATAATATTTTTGTACGTATCTTTAGGGATTTGTAGCAGGCTATACAATTTACGATATTTATTGCCGCTTAATAATGGGTCAATTTGGTCATCACGTTTAACATAAAAGAGCTTTTCTCGGAAGAGGAAAGGTTCAACCTTACTTAACATGATTGCTGAGCTTACTTTCAAATAAACGGTGTATCCCTGTGGGAATAGCAAAACCTTCCCATGAATTTACCCACCGCCCTTCTCCAGTTGGTTTACTGCTGTTTGTGTTGAGATACAGATGAAGTCGCCTGTGGGTGAGTTGATGAATGAGGCTGGGAGCGGCATCTGGTTTTGTGTCTAAAATGGTGATGGGAGGGGTCCATAGACCTGCCCAAATACCTTGCTCTGGCCGCTGCTCTAGCCAAATATCAAAAGCCTCATTTTGGTGGACATTGATTTGCCAAAACACATCTTTTACTTTAACAGAAGCGTTTTTTTTAAGAGGTTCAGTAAATGCTGATTTGCAGCTTTGGTTAATCGGGCATAACGAACAGGTTCGTTTTTTTGCTTGGCAATGGGTTGCGCCAAGCTCCATCATGGCTTGGTTCCACATATCGGGGCTGTTTGTTTGTTGAATCCATTTTTCAGCGATTAACCAAAGTGCTTTGTCGGTGTGAATTTGATTATCCCAAGCTGAAAGCACACGTTTAACATTGCCATCAAGCACAGGGGTGTGGGTTTTAAAACAAAACGAGGAAATCGCCCCAGCAGTTGAGCGGGCTATGCCTTTCAGCTTGAGCATATCATCAAAATTGGCTGGAAATTGACCATCATGATGTTGCATAATATCTAACGCAGCAGCGTGAATAAACCGAGCTCTGCGATAATAACCCAAACCTTCCCATTGCTTTAAAACATCACCCAATTCTGCTTCTGCAAGGCTTTGGATACTTGGGAAAACCTCAAACCATACGTTGTAACGTGGCAACACAGTTTTAACCTGTGTTTGTTGCAGCATAATTTCAGAAATCCAGATGTGATACGCATCTTGGGTGTGCCGCCAAGGTAAATCACGAGCATGCTGTTGATACCAATCAAGTAGTGCTTGCGTAACAGGCATCAGTGTTTATTGATTCAATGAGCGGAATACGAACCGGTCTTCAACCATCTCAAACATAAAGTAGAAATTTGCGCGCTCTAGACCCCAAGAGCTTGGTAGGGGTTTAAAAGGTGCTGCGGCATGTACAGCGGCAATCGCGCTATCATTGAGCGCACTGCTTGGGCTGGGCTGTAAAATTCTTATGTCACCCAGTGAACCATTGTTTTCAATCGAAACGCGCATGAGCACTTTGCGATCATCTTGGGCAAGCTCTTCAAGCTGGTCGGTTGCTGGTCGCCATTGCTCCTCTAACGCTTGCACCAAGCCGCGTGCATAAGGGGCATATTTCGCTTCGCGCGTATTGATGCCGATATCAGCTTCTTTAGACAAAAGCTGTTTCATGCGGCGTTCACGATCGAAGTCGCGAGACAACTGGGTTAAAGCCGAAGAGGGCGGAAATAGATTGGCTAAAGGAATGTTGGGTACTGGTTTTGAACTGCTTTTTTTCTCTTCTTCGGGTTGTTGTTCTGGGGGTAATAATGCAGCACTTTGATTATCTTTTCGACTTAATATACGGGCATTTTTTTGATGTTTCTGTATAGGTTCAGGGTCTTTTTTTGGTTGCGCAGGCATGATAGGACGTAACTTACGGGGCTTTTGTTGTTGCTGTGTGCTTGGTGATTTAGCAGCTCTGGTTCGGTTGTCCTGCGCATTTTTTTGCTGACCAGAACTGTTTTTGTTTGCCACGGCCTCAGCATTACTTGGCGTGATATCTTGGGATGTTTTTGATTCATCTAATAATACAACATCCATGATAGGCGGCGTTTTTTTCTTAGCTATGGGCTGCTTGGAATCATTAAACGTGAACATCCACGCAAAAATAAAATGCACGGCAATAGATGCGGTCAATGCCAAGAGAAGCCGAGAGTTATGACTGCTTTCTCTTGGGTTTTTATTCATCATATTGTGAATGATAGCTCCCAGAGTGATGGTGTGTACAAATATACACGAATTAAGTATTCAGTTTATTGATGCCCGCTTTAAGGCGGCGTAAAGTTTCATCTTTACCCAACAGCCCTAAAGTCATGTCAATGGGTGGAGAGACGGGTACACCAGCAATTAAAATACGAATAGGTTGAGCAAGTTTACCCATGTTTACACCTTGGTCGGCACATATTGCTTCAATCCATTGGTGGGCTGCTTCACCCGACCAAGTTTCGCTCTCAGCTTTATTGATAAAGGCACTAAGCAAGCCCCAGGTATCATCTTTAAAATTCTTTTTCACGGCCTTTTCTTGATATTCAGTAGGGGCAAGATAAAAGAAACGGGCACCATCAGCCAGCTCAATCAAATTCTTAGAGCGCTCTTGTAAGCAGGGGATGACATCAGTAAGCGTTGGTCCATGTGTGGTGTCTAAGTTAAGGAAATTCTGAACTTCACTTGCGAGATCTTCTGCTTTACTTTCACGTAACCAGTGCGCATTGAGCCAATCCAATTTGTCTTGGTCAAACCTAGCCGCACCTTTGCCGACATGATCCAAATCAAACAAGGCCACCATTTGTTCTTGGCTAAAGACTTCATCATCACCGTGAGACCAGCCAAGTCTTGCGAGATAGTTATTTACAGCATGTGGCAGATAACCCAACTCGCGGTATTCAGTAATGGCTACAGCACCATGACGTTTAGACATTTTTGCGCCATCTGGGCCATGAATCAGTGGGATATGAGCAAACTTTGGCACTGTTAAACCTAGCGCATTGTATAGCTGAATTTGGCGTGGTGTATTGTTTAAATGATCTGAACCACGTAATATATGAGTGATTGCCATATCCGCATCATCAACCACGACTGCAAGATTGTAGGTTGGTGTGCCATCAGTACGCATGATGATTAAATCATCGAGCTCTTCATTGGGAAAACACACGTCACCCAATACCAAATCTTTTACCCAAGTTTCACCTTCATCAGGAGAGCGGAACCGAACCACATAAGGCGCATTTTCATTTTGACTGTTTGGCTCAGTATGGCGACAGCGCCCGTCATACATCGCTTTTTTGCCTTCGATGCGCTGTTTTTCGCGCATGTTGTCTAGTTCTTGTGCACTACAATAACATTTATAGGCTTTGTTCTCGTCCAATAATTTATTTACTGCGGCAATGTGAATATCTTGGCGTGCGCCTTGGTAAACAGGTTCACCGTCCCAATCAAGACCTAACCAAGTCATGCCATCAAGTATGACTTGCGTTGCTTCATCAGTTGAGCGCTCTTTATCTGTATCTTCAATACGAAGCACAAACTCACCACCGAAATGCCGAGCATAAAGCCATGAGAAAAGGGCAGTGCGTGCGCCACCAATATGCAGCATTCCAGTTGGTGATGGCGCGAAACGTGTTTTAACGGTCATGTTGTAAGTTCCTTGGGGAAAGTAATGGTTGGGCTGATGTTTTTTTAGCGGCGAGGACGATAGTACTGCGCTTTTTGTTGTGTCCAAAAAGTGCGATATTCCTCTTCGCTAATTTCGTTGTCTTCGTTAGTATCCATAAGCGTAAAACGTTCGCCCATACGTTCTAAAACCATGGCTTCATATTCTTCGAAGGAGACGGTTAATGTCTCATCTAAATCTAGCGCCATAAATTTTTCTACAACTTTATCTGTTGCCGAAGTAATCTCAGCAGCGACGATTTGGGGCATGAATAAAATCATTATCGCTGTTATAAATAAGGGGAAACGCATGTTATTCTCCTGAAATGGGGGGTAAATTGTTTACCCTGCGTGAAAAGTCAGCAATCATAGCTGCGATTTTATCGGCTGACGAGGGTATAATGCAACAATATTTGAATTTAATGCGTGATGTCTACCACAATGGGACAATTAAAGGCGATAGGACGGGTACGGGCACAAAATCTGTGTTTGGCCACCAAATGCGTTTTAACCTTGCAGAGGGTTTCCCATTGGTGACCACCAAAAAAGTACACCTCAAATCCATTGTTCATGAATTATTATGGTTTCTTAAAGGTGAAACCAACACGGCATACCTCAAAGAAAATGGCGTAAAAATATGGGATGAGTGGGCAAAAGATGGCGAGCTTGGTCCTGTGTATGGTTATCAATGGCGCAATTGGCCAACGCCAACAGGACAAGCCATTGATCAAATTGATGAGCTAATCAAACAAATCAAAGCTAAACCAAACTCGCGTCGTTTGATTGTATCAGCATGGAATGTGGCAGATTTACCCGATGAATCCATTTCACCACAAGCCAATGTGGAACAAGGAAAAATGGCATTAGCACCTTGCCATGCATTCTTCCAGTTTTATGTCGCAGACAATAAATTATCTTGCCAGCTCTACCAGCGCAGTGCTGACATCTTCCTCGGTGTTCCCTTCAACATAGCATCGTATGCACTACTCACCATGATGGTGGCGCAAGTATGTGATTTGGAAGTGGGTGATTTTGTGCATACCTTTGGTGATGCGCATCTATATTCTAATCATTACGAACAAGTCGAAACCCAATTGGCGCGTGAAACACACCCATTGCCAATGATGAAACTTAACCCAAACGTTAAAAATATCTTTGACTTCACTTATGAAGATTTCACCCTAGAAAATTATGAATGTCATGAAGGCATTCGCGCTCCAATCGCGATTTGAAAGTAGTTAAGGTACCTTTTAGGTGTTTATGTCGGGAAATTGAATTTGTATCCTTTTCAATTACTTGCTTCAGACTGTAAAAGTGCTGGAAAGGACGTAGAGTGAATTGTCCTAAGTGTGGATATGCGCAGCCAGATGGCGGCATGGAATGCCAAAAGTGCGGCATTATTTTTGCCAAATTTGAGCGTATGCAAAAGCGCAGGTTGCAGACACAAAAACCTGTAGAAGTTGGGCTGCTTTGGCAAATGCAAGAAGCAACCAATCCTGTATACAAAATAGGTCGCGGGTTGTTGCTGTTAACCTTGGTATGGCTAAGTTGGCCTTTGGTGTTTTCACCTATTGATTATTGGCAGGGCAATGTCGCTTCACACAGCTTTCTTCATAACATCAACTTACCATTTCATGAGTTTGGACACGTGATGTTTCGCGTATTTGGGCGATTCATGGCATCTTTGGGCAATTGTTGATGCCGTTGGTTTGTTTTGGCGTATTGCTTTGGAAAACACGAGATGCCTTTGGTGCAGCGGTTGCATTTTGGTGGTTGGGTGAAAGCGTTCTTGATTTGGTTGCTTATATCAACGATGCCCTCAGCTTGAGTATGCCTTTGCTTGGTGGAAATGAAGGCAGTAGCTCACCTTATGGTTTCCATGATTGGGAATTTATTTTGACGGAAACAGGTTTGTTGTATCAGGCACATAGCTTGGCAAAAACTGTACATGTGATTGGTAGTATGATGATGGTGATGGCGATATTATGGATGTTACTGTTACTGTTATTGTTATTGTTGCGGAAGCAGAATTGAAGGGTTATGAATCATTGGTTATGGCGGGTGATAATGTTAGGAAAAGGAATGTATTAAAATGAGTGTTATTGCAGGAATTCATGCGGTAAAACATGCTTTAGATGCTGGCGAAGGAATTGATGAGCTTTTGGTGATTAAAGGCAAATCTCACCCACGTTTGAACGAACTGGTGCATTTAGCGCGCAAAATGAAAGTGCGGGTGTCGTTTGTACCTAAAGAGGCACTAGAGCGTTTGGCGGAAGGCGTGCCACATCAAGGTGTGGTGGCAAAAACAGTGATGAAAGGGCAAATTGACTTTAAAGACTGGTTGTATGGTATTGAAGGCGAAGACTCAGGCTTGGTATTGATTTTAGATCAAGTCACCGACCCGCATAATTTGGGCGCCTGTATTCGTACAGCAGAAGCTGCAGGTTGCATCGGTGTAGTGATTCCAAGAGACAATGCCGCAAGTTTAGATTCGCCAATTGTTTCTAAGGCTGCTTGTGGTGCCTTAGCGAGAATACCTGTGTTACGCGTAACCAATTTGGCGCGTTCCATGCGCGCATTACAAGATGCTGGCTTTTGGATTTCTGGCTTGGCAGGTGAAGCAGAAAAAGTAATTCAGGACGTGAACTTTTCAGGAAAAAATGCCTTGGTGATGGGTGCTGAAGGTGAAGGTATGCGTCGTTTGGTGCGTGAAGGCTGTGATGAATTGGTCAAAATTGCGATGCCAGGCAAGGTAGAGTCGTTGAATGTGTCAGTGGCGACAGGTGTTGCTTTGTTTGAAGTCGTTAGGCAAGGCATGGTAAGGGGATAAATTGATGGATTTGGTGTTGATTGAAGGTTTGGAAGTGCGCACTGTGATTGGTATTTACGATTGGGAACGTGAAATCAGGCAAACTGTCCGTCTTGATTTGGAAATGGGCTGGGATATTTCAAAAGCAGGACAAACGGATAATATTGAGGACACCTTAGATTATAAGTCAGTCTCCAAACGGTTAATCAATTTTGTTGAAGCATCGGAGTTTGGTCTGATTGAATCCTTGGCAGAGCATTGTGCCAAAATTGTGCTTGAAGAATTTGCTGTGCCTTGGTTGCGCTTGAAGATGTCTAAACCTGGTGCCGTACGCGGTTCAGAGAATGTTGCAGTTTTGATTGAACGTGGTCTTAAAAAATAATGGTACGGTTTTTGATTGGCATGGGTTCAAATATTGAGCCTGAACATCATTTATGCGCGGCAGCTCAGGCCATTCGTCAGCAATTTGGACAGGTTGATTTTTCTTCCGTGTACCGCTCAAAAGCTGTGGGCATGGATGGTGATGATTTCCTTAATGCATGTTGCATTTTTAGCGCGGATTTAACACATGAAAATCTTCTCTATTGGTTAAAGGCGCTAGAAGATGAGCATGGGCGAGATCGTTCTGAAGGTTCATGGAAACCAAGAACATTGGATTTAGATATTTTGTTGATTGATGATGCCGTGGTTGATGAAGACCTATATCGTTATGGGCATATTTTTGTACCTGCTTCAGAGTTGATACGTTTAAAGCGGCCTCAAAATGTTCAGTTTACCGAATTGGTTCAAATAAACGTTAATCTTTAGCATCCTTTTCTTGCAGCATATTTTGCAAACGTTTGGAATAATCAGGGTTTGCCGCTGATAAAGGCAGCGAAACTTTAAATGTCGCACCATGCCCTGTTTCACTTTGAACACTGATATCACCTTGGTGAGCCATCACAATATGCTTACAAATAGCGAGGCCAAGACCAGCACCTTCACCATGTTGATTGGTGCGGGCATCATCAGCGCGGAAAAAACGCTCGAACAAATGGGGCTGAGCCTCTTTTGATACGCCAGGCCCTTGATCGCTTACTGCGATATACACAAATTCACCTGCTGCGGATGCTGATAAAGTAACGGTGGAATGTTCAGGCGCATAACGGAAAGCGTTGTTTAGTAAGTTGTAGAAAACACGCTCAATACGATGTTGATCACCCATGACTTCGAGTTCATCTTGAATAGCCATGTCTAAATTGATATTACGTTTGGAGAATAACATAAGATGATCTTGACCCACTTCTTGAAGCAGTAATGAAAGATCAACTTTATCTTGTGTTATTTCTAGGGTGCCAGCATCAGCCTGAGCGAGGGTGAGCATATCATTTACGATGTGTTGCATGCGTTCGTTAATGGTGAAAAGTTGTTTGAGCAGTGCTTTGTATTCTGCTTGGGTGCGATCTTGCAGTAGTGCAACTTCAATTTCACTCTTTAAAATAGTGATGGGATGGCGGAGTTCATGGGAGGTGTCAGATACGAATCGTTTTTGACTGTTAAAGTTGGTTTCAAGGCATTCAAACATTTTGTTCAAAGAGTGAATCAACTCTCGGATCTCTTGGTCGTGAACCGAGGAGTTAAGTCTTCGGCTTAAATCACCGTTTGCAACAGCTTGTGCAGCGTCGGTAATGTCATTGATGGGGCGCAGCGAGCGCCTGGCCATGCGGTATCCAACAATGCCACTGATAAGCATAGATAAAAGGCCTAGGACGCCTCCGAGCACGTATAATAGTTTAAAGAATTTTTGGATATCGCGAGTTGTTCGGGCTAAAATAGCAACTGCAACAATTTTATTTTGCACACGAATCGGCATCACCGTAACGCGTAAGTTGTCCTCTCTTAATAAACTTTGTGTTGATACAAAAATGGTGGCATTACCTTCAAATGCGCCCCGAATAGCACGTGCAATATCTTGCTTGTCGCGACCTACCAGTTCCTCACCGACACTGAAAAGAATCGTGCCATCATGATTAACCAACTGCACGACACCGCGGTAAAAAGTAGCAAATTCTTGCAGGTGATGGCTCCATTGATCGCCTTGAGATTCTTCCAGTTGACCTACCAATTGTTGGGCATCATGAAATAAATCCTCATCTACTTCTTGGTAAATTTGCATGGATAAAAACCAGTAGATAAGAGCTGCTGCAACCATAAGAATTGCAAATTCGACGAGCACATAATGCACGGCAAGGCGGCCACGAAAAGTGCGGAAAAGGTGATTATACAGCGATGATAATAAATTTCTCATGCAAATGAATGGTATGTGGTGATAGGCTTGTTTATGAGGTTTCCTGATATTTATCGCTTAAAATGTAACCTTGTCCCCTCAAAGTGTGGATCAATGCGAGATCAAAGCCCTTATCGACTTTGGCACGAAGGTGGCTGACGTAAACATCAATGACATTACTTTCAGGATCAAAATTCATATCCCAGACATGTTCACCAATCAAGGTGCGGGAAAGAACTTTGTAGGGATTGCGCATAAGGTATTCTAAAAGTGCGTATTCTTTGGTGGTTAAGCGAATATTTTTATCATTTCGAGTGACTTGGCGACTCATAGGATCAAGTTCTAACCCTGCCATGCTTAGTACAGGTGTTTTGACATCAGATGTTCGGCGAAGCAACGCACGGACACGCGCCAGCAGCTCTTGGAATGAGAATGGTTTTGCCATGTAATCATCTGCACCCGCATCAAGACCTCGAACTTTATCTTCCACGCTGTCTCTGGCGGTGAGCATCAATACAGGAGTATTAACGCCGCGCTCTCTGATTTCGCGGCAGACTTGAATACCATTTTTTTTAGGCAACATTAAATCAAGAATAATCAGGTCGTAATCGTTGACCTCAGCTAAAAAACCACCATCTACACCATCATGCGAAATATCAACAGCATGACCTTCTTCTTGCAGACCTTTTTGCAGGACTTTGGCAACTTGTACTTCGTCTTCAACAATCAAAATCTTCATATGACGCAATGTAGAGAATCTTTGCGTGCCTGACAAATAAATTCATTACCCATTGTGAAAGTGGGGTGTAGCTGGAGCATGGTGGGGCACAGGTGGTTGACAAGGGTTAATTAGTGGTTGATATTGGCGGGTAGTGGGTAAAAGTGGGTAATTATGGTTTCAATAGATAGGAACTAGGCTGAAAGGGGTGAGGCGACGACGTATGTTTCAAGGCGAATATACTAATAATATGGACGATAAAGGGCGGATTAACATCCCTGCGCCCTTCCGTGAGGTGTTGCTGAAATCGCACAATGAGCCGACTATTATCGTCGCGCGTGATGCCCAAACCTCATGCCTTCGCGCTTATCCACTGATAGAATGGAAACGTTTGCTTGCCAAACTTGGGGCACGGCCAAGTAGTGACCGTGTTGTACAAGCATTTAAACGGGCGGTGATTAGTTCTGCCCAAGAGTATAGTCCTGACAAACAGGGACGCGTGCTGATTCCACAATCGCTTCGCACGTATGCTGGTCTTGTTAAGAGCACTGTGTTTGCTGGCTCCGCAGATACTTTTGAAATTTGGGATGCTACAGCATGGGATGCCCAATTGGTCTCGTCGTTGGCGCTGCTTCAAAATCAGGACTTGGATTTTTAAATGGCTACTCAGGCACATGTTTCGGTATTGGCAAAGCCTTACATTGAAGGTTTGTGCTGGGATGAGAATGGTCAGTATGTTGATGCAACCTTTGGTAGAGGTGGACATACGCAGTTAATGCTAAAAAAACTTTCTCAAGATGGGCGTGTTCTGGGGTTAGATCGTGACCCTGATGCGATTGCCGTAGGCGAAGAGTTGACGAAGAAAGACCCTCGTTTTTCAATATACTACACCGATTTCGCAGGCATTCACCAGGCTGTGGAAGCGCAGGGTTGGTCTGGCGTGAGTGGTATTGGGTTTGATTTGGGTGTTTCTTCTCCACAGCTTGACGTGGCAGAGCGTGGTTTTTCATTCATGCAAGAAGGGCCTTTGGATATGCGGATGGACTTTAATGCTGGGGAACCGCTACGTAAAAAACTGGAAAACATTTCGGAATTAGGGTTGGCGAAAATTATTCGTGAATACGGAGGGGAGCGGTTTGCAGGTAGGATAGCGCGAGTTATTTTGGAGCGTTTGCATACTGGTGAGCTTAATACCACTCGGGATTTGGAAAATGTGTGCTTTCATGCAACACCTAAAAAAATGCGACATGGTAATGCGCATCCAGCAACAAGAACTTTTCAGGCATTACGTATTTGGGTCAATGATGAAATGAACCAAATTGATGAAGCAGTGAAGATGTCCATGAAACTACTTAAAGCGGGTGGGCGTTTGGCGATCATCTCATTTCACTCAGGAGAAGATCGTAGAATTCGTGATTTAATTGAACATGAAGTAAGGGGCTGCACTTGCCCGCCACAATTTCCCATGTGTGTTTGTGGTAAGAAGCCCACCATGCAATGGGTACAAAAAAAACCGATACGTGCTACTGAAGAAGAAATTGAAATGAACCCGCGAAGTCGTTCTGCAATGCTAAGAATTGCAGAAAAGCTGGGGGATGCATGTTAAGGGCGCTACGTATACCGCTGCTATTGTTGAGCATTTGTTTGCTTGCAGCAGGTCAGGTGTGGTTATCACATGTTCGAGTGGATGTTTCACAGCAAGTTGCAAAATTAAAACAAGAAAAAAATATCATTCAACAAGATGTTCAAGGCTTGAAGCTTGAATTTGCCAGTTTGATGCGCCCAAATACTTTGCGCCGCTTGGCGAGAGAGAAGCTGGGCATGCATGCGCCCAACTCCATGCAAGTGGTGAAGCCATGAGCAGCTTGCCAACATCGAAAAACATCGCTACGCCAGATAGACGGCGTATTGAGGTGATCGTTGGGCTTGTGGCACTTGGACTTTCGTTAATGGTGATTCGTGCGATTGACTTGCAATGGGTGCAGGCAGCACACCTTACAGAAAAAGCAGAGGCGCAGCGATTTAGACAATTTGATGTGAGCGCACCGAGAGGGCCGATTCTTGATGCGCAAGATAGGGTTCTTTCAGAAAGTGTTGAGGTGCCTTCGATTGCAGCGCTAGCTTCTGAGTTGCGTAAAGAAGATTTGCCTGCTTTGGCAAAAGCGTTAGCACTACCGCTTTCGAAATTGAACAAACGCTTGGGTACGAGGCAAGGTTTTGTTTGGTTGAAACGTAAAGTGACACCGCAAATGGCGAAAGCAGTACAAGCTTTAGACATTGCTGGTGTGCGTATTGAAAAAGAATGGCGTCGATACTACCCATTCGGACCTGAAACAGGGCATTTGCTAGGGTTTGTTGGTACGGATAATCACGGGCTTGAAGGTTTGGAGCTTGCATTCAATAAACAATTATCAGGGGCAAGTGGCCGAGTCCAGCTTCAACGCGCTGCGAATGGTTATAGCTTGCCGGGTAGCGCTTGGCTTAAAAAACCAAGGGCAGGGCAGGCTCTTGGGTTGAATTTGGATGTTGGTGTACAGAGCATTGCCTATGCAGCACTAGCCAATGGTATCGCGGAGACAGGCGCTAAAGGCGGCTCAGTGGTGGTGGTGAACCCGCATAATGGCGAAATTTTAGCGATGACCAGTTGGCCAGGCTTTAACCCTAATGCGTTTGGGAAGTATAGGCCAAAAGACTGGCGTAACCGTGTGGTTACGGATGTTTTTGAGCCAGGTTCAGTATTAAAACCGTTTACAGTTGCCGCTGCACTTTCCACAGGACGTTGGACAATGGATTCTTTAATCTATTGTGAAGATGGAAGTTTTAAAGTTGCAGATTTTACGATTCATGATGACCATCCAGAAGGTTGGATTGATTTGCGTAAATTACTTGTTGTTTCAAGTAATATTGGTGCGGCAAAACTTGCGCTCGATGTTGGTAAAAAAGACTTGAATCAAATCCTAGAAGAAGTTGGCTTTCGCTCAAAAACTGGCGTTGGTTTGGGCGGCGAATCTTCAGGTATTTTACCTCCCCTTAAAGCATGGGGGCCAGTTGAAACTGCAAACATTGCTTTTGGACAAGGCATTGCTGTGACGCCCATCCAATTGGCATCTGCTTTTTCTATTTTTGCCAATGGTGGCACTTATTATGCGCCACAGCTTGTACGTGAAGAAAAACCAGTAGGCCACAGGGTTGTTTCTAAGCAAGTGGCCAATGAAGTGTTGGGTATGCTTGCTGCTGTGACAAAAGATGGTGGTACAGGTACGCAGGCTGTGCCCGAAGGTTATACTGTCGCAGGTAAAACAGGCACAGCGCAAAAAGCCAATGGCCGTGGCGGCTACTCAAAAGATAAGTTTACAGCAGTTTTTGCAGGCGCAGTGCCAGCACAAGATCCGAAATTGGTGATTGTTGTGGTTTTGGATGAGCCTCTTAGCAGCATTTATGGTGGCGCAACAGCGGCCCCTGTATTTAAGCAGATTGCAGCAGCAACGTTGCCTGTCTTGGGTGTTGCACCACAAGTGATGGATATGGTTGAAAATGATAATTGGAAGGTTATCAAAACCAAGGTGAATAATAACGCACTTACGGGCATTCAATCAGCATATGGACTTTCTTTACGTGAAGTTCGTCGTTTTGCCTTAACCAATGAGATTCAACTACGAGTGCATGGGCATGGCTGGGTGGCGCGCAGTGAGCCAGCTTTATTGCAACATTTACAAGCTGGAGAAGTGCTTGAGGTATGGTTGAATGAGTAAATTATTTCTCCATATGAAAAGTAAAAAGCTTTCTGACTTGATGGCAGACTTGGGTGAATGTGTTCAAGATACAAAAATAACGGGTGTTGTGGATGATACACGTTTATTACAAGCTGGTGATGCGTTTTTATGTTTACCTCGTGTGCAAGATGTGCAGACACGTATTCAAGAAGCAGTCGCAAAGAAAGCTTCGGCGATTATCTTTATCGGTGAACATTCGGAGGTAACTTCGACTGCAACTTTAATGGCAACAGCATGGTTGCCCAACATGGATGCAACGGGTGTTTTTCTCCGCCGTTGGTTTGAAACTGAGCAGTGCACACTGCCTTGTATTGGTATCACAGGCACTGATGGTAAAACAAGCACGGCTTGGATGTTGCGAGAAGTTTTGGCGCTACATCTTGGAACAGCTTGGTCTTGCGGTACGTTAGGTTTGGTGCGAGGCGCAGATGATATTGAGGACTTAGGTAATACGACCCCATCATTACTTACATTGCACACTTTATTGGCTTTGGCCGTGCAGGAAAATGTTGGCGCATTGGTGTTGGAAGTATCTTCGCATGGTATAGCCCAAGAGCGTATTCAGGGTATTCCATTTACTACAGCAGTATGGACAACCATTGGTCATGACCATTTAGAGGATCATGGTGGTTTTACACCTTATTTAAATACCAAAAGTAGCTTTGTGCGTAGCGTGGCAGAAGCCAATGGTTCAGTAGTTGCAAACGCAGACTACACAGATATTCAGACATGTTTGGCTGATGTTTCAGGCCAAATATTTTGGTACGCGCAACATAAACAAGCAGATATGCTTTGGACGCGAGTTCAAAAGAACATCACGTTAACAGATCAACGCGAAGAAGTAGTGTTAGCTTCAATGCCTGTGGCAGATTTTCATGCTGAAAATTTGGCCGCAGTTGCTTTGGTGATGAAAGAAGTATTTAACGTGCCATTATCGACACTTTTGAACTTTGATGGTCAAATTTCTACCCCAGTGGGCCGCTTAGAGCCTGTTGATGCAGAAAACCAAGTGTTTATTGATTATGCACATACCGCTGAAGGTTTGACGCGTTGTTTGCAAAGTGCCAAAGCATTAAAACCTAGGCACCTATTATTGGTTTTCGGTTGTGGAGGTGACCGAGATAAAAGCAAGCGGCCTGCGATGGGCGCGGTTGCTGAACAATACGCGGATGAATGTTGGTTAACATCGGATAACCCACGCAGCGAAAAACAAGCAGATATCGCTGCTGATGTACTTAAAGGCATGACGGGGAGCCGGGATAAAGTACATCTTTTCGAAGACAGAGCGATGGCGATTGAACAAGCAGTACACGCGGTTGGATTGAAGGATGTGTTAGTTATTGCAGGTAAAGGACATGAATTATATATGGAAATCAAGGGTGAACGTTTACCTTGGAGTGACAAGGCCTCAGCAATAAAGGCGCTTCAAAAGCGCGGAGTAAAACAATGCGCTTAACGGGGCAAGAGGTTGCAGCGGCAAGCCGCGGTGTTTGGTTATCGATGACAGTGCCAGCTGCCATTACAGGTATTGGTACAGATAGTCGTAATTTTGTCGCAGGTGATGCGTTTTTAGCACTGCGTGGCGTGGCCTTTGATGGGCACCAACATGCGGCGATGGTGGCATTGAAAGCATCGGCATTAATTGGTGATGTGCAAGGCTCTAAACAGTGGGGTAATTTAAGTCACACTCCGCAATTACAAGTGAATGATACACTTCAGGCATTGGGTGATATTGCAGCATGCCACAGGAATAAACTTCAAAAAACTCAGGTTGTCGCCATTACAGGGTCATATGGTAAAACCACGGTGCGTTCGATGCTGGCTCACATTTTAGAAGCTTTGGGTTTAGAGGTTGCTTCAACCAAAGAGAATTTTAACAACTTAATAGGTGTGCCGAAAACATTATTGGCTGTTAAGCCTAGTGCTGATGTTGCATTGATTGAGTGTGGTATTAGTGAGTTGGGGGAGATGGAGCGTTTATCTGAAGTTGTGCAGCCAGATGTTGCGATTATCACAGGTTTAACACATGCACATGGGGAAGGGCTGGGTGACTTTAAGGACATTGTCTGTGAAAAAGCCAAATTAATGAAGCATTTATTGCCACAAGGTTGGTGTTTGTTTGGTGTAGGGGTTGCAGGCCATTTTGCAGAAGCAAGCTGCGAAGTTGCACAAACTACGTATCATATGGAAGACACTGATGCGGTATCATGGAGCTTGGATAAGAAGCGTGTAAGGCTAAGCCTTGCAAACGAGGTTTATGACTTTGATCTTTTATTGCCTGCGAAACATTGGGCAGAAGATATGGCTTTAGCAGCGACAGCAGCTTTAAAACTCGCAGGACACTTAAATAAGAAATGGCTTTTAAAAGATGTGGCAGAGGCACTTGCAACATGGAAGGCCGTTGAGGGACGCATGCGTGTCTACCCTGTCTCGCCTGAACAGAACTACACCTTGATTGATGATAGCTACAATGCCAATCCAGCATCGATGCAAGCGGCATTGGACACTTTAGCGGCACTGGATGGATATAAAATTGCCATTATTGGAGATATGTTGGAGTTGGGAGAGAAGTCCGTCTCTATGCATGCTCAGCTTAACCTTCAAGGTATAGATGAAGTGATTGCTATAGGCACGATGATGAAAGTTTTGCAAGAGAAACAAATGAACGAAAAAATACGTTATTTTGAAAATATAAAGGCATTTCAACTATGGTTGAGTCACCAAGATAATTTTCCTACATCCAACAGCACACTGCTTATAAAAAGCTCACATGGCATGGGGCTTCATGTCCTTGCAGAGCAATTAGTACACCGAGTTAAACATGTTATATAATTTATTATACCCTTTAGCTGACCAATATTCATTTTTGAATATCTTTCAGTACATTACATTCCGAGCTGCTTATGCACTGATTACAGCGCTTGTTTTAAGCTGGGTTTTTGGGTCATTTTTTATTCGTTGGTTGCAAACAAAACAAGGCAAAGGGCAACCTATTCGTGATGATGGGCCAGAGAGCCATTTTTCCAAACAAGGTACACCAACCATGGGTGGGCTGCTTATTTTATCTACCATGACCTTGGCAACATTATTATGGGCGGATATAAACAATATGTTTATTTGGCTAGCGTTGATGGTCACGCTTGGCTACGGCTTGATTGGTTGGTTGGATGACCATCTTAAAATCAAACACCAGAATTCTAAGGGTCTTGCTGGACGCTGGAAACTGATGTTGCAACTTGTTTTTGGCGGCATCGCGGCGGTTGCTTTGATGAATATGACCTCTCCTATTGTTGATATTCCGATTGTGAATGTGCAATGGGATATGGGTTATTGGTATATTCCATTTGTTATTTTCGTTTTGATTGGCACATCCAACGCCGTGAATTTAACGGATGGCCTTGATGGTTTGGCCGTAGCACCAACATTTATGGTGGCGGCAGCCCTGGGTGTGGTGGTTTATGTCGCAGGCCATAGTGGTTTTGCTCACTATTTATTGATTCCTTATGTGCCAGGGGCTGGTGAACTAGCTGTATTTTGTGGTGCTTTGGTCGGTGCATGCCTTGGTTTCTTGTGGTTTAACACATATCCAGCACAAGTTTTCATGGGTGATGTGGGTGCATTGGCTTTAGGTGGCGCACTAGGTTTTGTGGCATGTGCCGTGCATCAGCAGTTTCTTCTAGCAATTGCAGGCGGTCTGTTTGTGCTTGAAGCGGTATCTGTGATGGTGCAAGTAGCTTCATTTAAAATGACAGGGAAACGCGTGTTTCGTATGGCACCGATTCATCATCATTATGAATTAAAAGGCTGGCCTGAGCCAAAAATTATTGTGCGTTTTTGGATTGTAACATTAATTCTAGCATTGGTGGCGTTGTCCACCTTGAAATTACGCTGATGAACAAGATGAAACAGCACGAGAGAGTTGCCGTGGTCGGCATGGGTCAAACAGGGCTCTCGGCAGTGCGCCATTTGAAGCGTTTACAAGTCTCATGCGAATGTTTCGACGAAGCGAATGTATCGCTACCTGAAGATATGCAAGATTTGGTTTTGCATACAGGGGAGTTAAATGCTGAGCTTCTGGGCGGTTTTGACCGTGTTATTGTAAGCCCTGGCATTAACTGGAGGCACCCTGCACTGGTTGCGATACGCAGTTGTGGTATTGAGGTTCATGGCGATCTTGAAGAATTTCTAAGGCATTATACAGGTTCTTTGCTGGCTGTAACAGGTACAAATGGCAAAACGACTACGACGCAAATGATTGCGCTCATGCTTGAAACATTACCTGGAGGTTGTGAAGCTGGCGGTAACATAGGTATTCCTATGCTGGACTTATTGGAGCATGAACAGCCCGCTCGCGTAGCTCTCGAACTCTCGAGTTTTCAGCTTGAGCGAGCGACAGGTTTACGCCCTCATTGGGCAGCATTATTGAATGTCCAGCCTGATCATGCAGACATGCATGAGTCACCTGAGGCTTATCGGGCAGCTAAAATTCGTGTGTTTGCGAACATGATTATGGGTGATACTGCGATGCTACCCAAAGAAAAAATATGGGATGAACTCGCAGGCAGCTTGCATTCACGAGGTGTCGCGGTTGGCCGTTTTGGCGTGATGAATGCTGTAGAAGACACAAATGCAGATGTGAAAGCTGGTATTTTATGTCATGAGGCTGATGAAGCTCTCGATGGTATGCTGTTCTGGACGCAAGATGGCGAGCGGCAAACGATTGCTTGTCATGATTTGCGTGTGCGTGGTTACCATCAACAGCAAAACATTGCCGTTGCGGCACAAGCTGCGGCGGATTACGGCGTATCTCGGGCAGTGATTGAAGAAGCATTGATGAGTTTTCAAGGGCTGGAGCATAGGCTTGAATTTGTGGGTCATGTTGCTGGCCGAGATTGGTTTAATGATTCGAAAGCAACAAATCCTGATGCTGCGCAAGCAGCTTTGACTTCCTTTGATAAAGTCGTCTGGATTTGTGGTGGTTTGCGTAAAGGTTTGAGCTTAGATGCTTTAACGGATGTTGTGAAAGAGCATGTCACTTTTGCTTGTGTCGTGGGTAAAGATACGGGTGCATATGCTGAGCTACTCAAGAATGCAGGTGTGCCCCATGTGATTTCAGGCAATATTGAGCAGGCTGTGAAGGATGCAAAAAGAAAAGGTAAAGTACCTGTTTTGCTTTCACCTGCAGCAGCCAGCCAAGATCAATTTAATAATTATGCAGAACGTGGGCATGCATTTGTAAAAGCAATTCGTGGGTTGGTTGACGATGGGTAAGGTCAAACAATTAGCACCTCTTGATCCACTGCTGCTGCTTAGCGTATTGGCGTTGTTGGCGTTTAGCCTGATTATGGTCGGAAGTGCAAGCCTTGAAGTGGCAGATGTACGTTATGGGTCGCCATGGCATATATTGCTTCGCTGGTGCTTTTATATCCCTGTAGGACTTTTTGTGATGTGGGCAGTTTCTCTGGTGAACCCATCATGGTGGAAAGCCTTAGTGATGCCCTTGCTGATGATAAGTTTTGTTGTTTTGTTGATCTTACTTTTGGTAGGTAATGAAATTAATGGTGCAACACGTTGGTTTTCATTATTGGGTATGACAATACAACCCGTTGAATTTATTAAACCTATATTTATCATCTATTTAGCCTATTATCTTTCCAGTTTCCCTGAGCGTTTAAATAGTTTCGGTAATGGTTTAACACCGATGTTGTTGATGTTAATTTTTATGGTGACGTTGTTGTTGCTGCAACCGGATTTTGGTAATGCTGCATTGCTTCTTGGTGTAAGTTTTTGTTTATGGTTTGTTGGCGGAGTGCCTTTTAGGCATTTATTTGGATTAATGGCTGTGATGGGGCCAATTCTTATTTTGGTTGTGACTTCATCGGCATACAGGATGAAACGAATCACTGCCTTTATGGATCCATGGGAAGACCGTTTTGGCAGCGGTTACCAACTTGTGCAGTCGGAAATTGCCTTTGGTGCAGGGGGGGTGACTGGCGCAGGTTTAGGCCAAGGCATTCAAAAGCTGTTTTATCTACCAGAAAGTTTCACAGACTTCATTTCTGCTGTGATTGGTGAAGAGCTTGGTTTGATAGGTATTTTAACCTTAATCGCCGTGTTTACTTTATTGTGTTGGCGTGGGTTCAAAATTGCTATGCAAGCAGATAAAGTTTTCACACGCCTACTTGCTTTGGGTTGCACCTTATTACTAGCAGCAGCTTTCATTATTAATATGGGGGCTGCCATGGGTATTTTTCCAACCAAGGGTATGCCAATGCCCTTTGTGTCCTATGGTGGCAGTGCTTTGATAGGTAGCTGTATTTTAGTAGGGCTTATTTTTTCGGTGCAACGACATCAAACGGCAAGCGCAACAAATAGGCGCACGAAACGACATAGCAACGTTGTGCCGCAGGCGGCAGCGATATGAGTCAGCTTAACCCCATGATTTGTATTGCTGGCGGAGGCACAGGTGGGCACGTGATGCCTGCGCTAGCTTTAGCAGATGCAGTACGTTTGCAGTGGAGTCATTTGGATGTTCACTTTATTGGCGCAGAGCGCGGTTTAGAAGCGCGTTTAATGCCTGAGCGAGGCGAATCAGTTTTATTGTTAACGATGCATGCTGTGCAAGGCGCAGGTTGGTTGCAGCGCTTAAGAGTCTTATTTTGGGAGCTTCCGCTTGCTGTAGTTAAGATATTAAAATTGTGGCGCCAAAGAAAACCAGAGGTTTTGGTTGGTGTCGGTGGTTATGCCAGCGTTGCTGGAGTGATTGCAGCTTTGTTGGCTCGGATACCAGTCGTGCTTTATGAGCAAAATGCCATTCCCGGATTAGTGAACAGGTTATTGTATCGGTTTTGCGACAAAATGATGATTGGTTTTTCTTCGGCAGAGCAGCATTTGCCTCATCAACGTAAATCGGTGGTCACAGGTAACGTAGTGCGTCAGGACTTTACTGCGCTGGTGTATAAACAGCCTAAAGAAGCGCATTTACTGGTGGTTGGAGGTTCGCAAGGTGCGATGTTTTTAAATGAAACGGTGCCAAAAGCTTGTGCCATGCTGGCAGATCAAGGGTTAGAATTTAAAGTGACTCATCTGGTTGGTGCTGGAGAAGGGCGCATTGAAGCAGTGCAAATGATGTACACTCAAGCAGGTATTGAAGCTGATGTTCAAGCTTATTCCGCTGAAATGCCAGCATTGTTTTCACGTGCAAGTTTGATGATTGCAAGGGCAGGTGCGATGACGGTTTGTGAAGCTACTGCGGCAGGTTTACCGACCTTGTTTGTTCCACTGCCATGGGCAGCAGATCAGCATCAGTATTTTAATGCTAAAAGTTTGGTTGATGTAGGTGCCGCTGAAATGGTTGATCAAAATACATGTGATGTTGAGGGCTTGGCTAAAACTTTGGCGGCAACATTATTTAATCAGGCGCGTTTAGAACATATGAGTAAGCAGAGCAAAGAAGTATTTGTGGCGAATGCAGCAGCATTGCAACTTAACGTTTTAGCCAAATATCTGGGGGAGGTGAAGCCATGAAATTACGGGTAAAATGTATTCATTTCACGGGTATTGGCGGCATTGGCATGAGCGGAATTGCAGAAGTCCTGCATAACCAAGGCTTTAAAGTGCAAGGCTCTGATGTGGCTGATAGCCCCAATGTACAACGTTTGCGTGAGACTGGTATGCAAGTGACGGTTGGGCACCATGCAGATAATTTAGGCGCTGCAGAAGTTGTAGTGGTGAGCACGGCTATTGGCAAGGATAACCCAGAGTTGGCTGAAGCTGCTATTCGTGGCATTCCCGTCATTCCGCGTGCTGAAATGTTGGCTGAGCTGATGCGCATGCGCCAAGGTATTGCGATTGCAGGTAGCCATGGCAAAACCACCATCACTTCCATGATTGCACATGCTATGGAGGTTGCTGGGCTTGATCCAACGTATGTGATTGGTGGGCGCTTGATGTCTACAAGCCATAACGCGCGTTTGGGTGAAAGCAAGTGGTTGGTCGCAGAGGCAGATGAAAGTGATGGCTCATTTTTACGCTTATCACCCACGATTTCAGTGGTGAGTAATATTGACCCAGAACATTTAGATCATTATGGTGATTTTGAAACACTAATCGCAGCGTTTAAACAATTTGTGAACCTAACACCATTTTATGGTCGCGTAGTATTGCACCATGAGCATCCTAATGTGGCACTATTACGAGATGATTTGCATCGCCCAGTAACCACGTATGGTGTGAGTCCACAAGCAGATTTATTCATCAAAGACGTGGTGGTTGATGGTTATAAACAGCATATAAACATTGGATTTTCCGATGGTTCTGTTGAAGGTATGATGTTACCTATGCCTGGGTTACATAATGCTGAGAACGCTTTAGCAGCAGTTGCAGTGTTGATGGATCTAGGTATTACATTCAAGCAAATACGCGAAGCTTTTGCTTCTTTTGAAGGCATTCAGCGTCGGTTTCAGTGTTTTGTAGCTGGTGATGGTGTTTTGGTGGATGACTATGCACATCATCCCAAAGAAATTTTAGCTACATTGCAAGCGGCCAACTCTTGTTGGCTGGGCAAACCCATAGCTGTTCTTTTTCAGCCGCATCGTTTTACACGCACGCAAGATTTATTTGATGAATTTTTAGGCTGTTTTGATGGGGCACAAAAAGTGCGCCTGCTGCCTGTTTATGCAGCAAGTGAGAAACCTATCGAGGGTGTTCATGCACAAGGTTTAGCTGATGGCATACGCACGCGTGGACATCGTGATGTTGCTGTGATTGAGGATGAGGTGGAAGCCGAAGCTTGGGTGCAAGAGGAACTAAAACAAGGGCATATTGTTTTGTTGATGGGTGCAGGTTCTATTGGTGCAATGTCGCGTCGCTTACGCGAATCTATGGAGCCATTGTCATGACTTGGCAAACGCAACTTCAAGCTTTAGGCAAGCTAGAGACGGACGTGCCTTTGGCTTCGCGCACCACACTTGGTGTGGGCGGGCATGCGCGTTGGGTATTTAGGCCTTTTGAACAAAAGGCTTTAGTGGAAGCTATGGCGCTGATTCCTTCATCAATCACGATTTTACCGCTAGGGCGGGGCAGCAATGTTTTGATTGCAGATAAAAGTATTGACGTTTTGGTGATGGATTTAAGTGATGTTGATGACCTACACATCAATGGTAACAGCATTGAGGCAGGTGCAGGTGTTCGCATGAGCAAACTGGCACAAGCAGCAGCAACGTCTGCTTTGTCAGGGTTAGAGTTTATGGCCACAGTACCGGGTGACTTGGGTGGTGGTATAGCGATGAATGCGGGTGCATTTGGACAACAGGTATCAGATGTGTTGGTTAGTGTGCTCATTTTAGAGCGCAGTGGTGCGTTGCAAACATTGCGACGCGAAGAACTTCCTATGTCTTATCGTTATACAACGTTGCCGCAGGGCTGTTTGGTCTTAGCTGCAACATTTAAACTTGCGCAAGGGGAAACAGAGCACATACGTCAACAGATGCGAGAAATGCGTAAGCAGCGTAGTGAAAGTCAACCGCTTGCCCTGCCTAATTGTGGCTCGGTATTCAAAAATCCAGAAGGTAATTTTGCTGCAAAATTAATTGAAGAAGCGGGGCTTAAAGGCAAGAAAATTGGGCATGCAAGAATATCGGATGTACACGCGAACTTTATTGTTAATGAGGGTGGGGCAAGTGCTGAGGATATTCTATCACTTATTCGCCTAGCAATATTGGAAGTGAAAAAGAAAAGCGATATTGAGTTAGAACCAGAAGTTCGTTTTGTGGGGTGCGCTTTATGACAGCTGCAAAAAATAAAGATATCAAGCAGCAGCGTATTATGGTGTTGATGGGTGGCAGCTCAAATGAGCGAGAAATATCTTTGCGCTCAGGGCAAGCTGTGTTTGAGGCATTGCAAGGCGAAGGTTTGGATGTGGTTGCCCTTGATTTGTCTAAAGATACAAGACTTTGGTTTCAACAGATTCAAGCATGTGAAGCAAATGTCGCATTTATTGCCTTGCATGGCACCTATGGTGAAGATGGCTGTATTCAGGCGGTTTTGGAAACATTACATATCCCTTATACTGGTTCAGGTGTGATGGCTTCGGCATTGTGTATGGATAAAAAAATCACCAAGGCTTTATTGCATGATGTCGGCATAAGTACGCCACGTGATGTGGTGCTTCAAGCTGGTGCACCACAAAGTTATCCTGTGTTTGTAAAACCTAATGCAGAAGGTTCGAGTGTTGGTTTGCATTATGTTGCAGATGAAGCGGCATGGTTGGCCTTGGTGATGGAAGAACCCAAGATTCAGGAGCCAAAGTCATGGCTGATTGAAACATGTATTCAAGGTGTAGAAGTTCATGTTTCTGTGCTGAATGGCAAGGCATTACCTGCTGTGGAAGTGGTCCCAAAATCAGGCATGTATGATTATGCTTCGAAGTATACAGCAGGGGCGACCGATTATTATTGCCCTGCACGATTATCAGACAAGCAAACGGAAAGCTGCCAACGCATTGCAGAGCGTGCGGTTGCTGTCTTGAACTGTGCCGGCGCACCACGTGTAGATTTGATGGTGCCAGAACATGGAGAACCTGTGGTGTTGGAAGTGAATACCATTCCAGGCATGACAACTACGAGTTTATTACCCAAAGCGGCGATGCAAGTAGGTATGACGTTTCCAGCACTGTGTTTGGCCATATTAGAAGCAGCTTTGGCAGGAGGTGAATGATGCATTTTTTGACAAGAAAACATAAACCATCTGAAAATATACGCAGAAAGAAAACAGTAAAACGCAGCCTGAATGTCAACTGGGTGAAACCCTTATTGCGCGTTGCGGTATCTTGTGTTGTGTTGTTTGGGCTAATGTTTGGTGGAATCAAATTAAATCATAAATTATCAGTCACACATTGGGATATTCAAGCAGATGCTCAAATCAAGGAGCAAGTAGAACAGTTTGCTGCAAGTTATGAAAAACTTGATTTTTGGCACACGCGGGCTTCGTTGATTCAAGAAACGTTACTGGCACAAGCGCCAGATATTAAGTCAGTTGATGTCAGCCGTATTTTGCCATCGGGTTTAATGATCAAAGCTTATGCACGTAAGCCCTTAGCTTTATGGGAAAATACTGATCAAAAAGCACAAGTGATGCTGATTGATCAAGATGCAAAAGCATACAGAGCGTTGCATCGTGGTGAAAATGTAGATTTACCTATATTGCGTATGAGCCCTGCAGAGTTATCACAAGCTGTGGCTTTGATTCATATCTTGCAAAAGAATGATGCCAATAAAGTAGCGAATTTGAGCGAAGTGCTGGCTGAAACACAAACATGGCGTTTGAACTTCTCAAAAGGTGAGCAGTGGCAAGTAAACCAAGCAAATATAGATGAAGATTTACAACAGATTATAAATGTTTTAGCCGCACCAAGATGGTCGCGGGGATATTGGCGTATGGATGCACGTATTCCGCAGCGCTGGTTTATAAGACCAGCAACGCAGGAGGTAATATAATGTCTAGGCAGAATCAAATTATTGTAGGTTTGGATATAGGAACAAGCAAAATTGCCTGCATTGTTGCTGAAGCTGGCCCTGATGGGCGCTTAGATATTGTGGGTTTGGGCACACACCCATCCAAAGGGTTACGACGTGGTGTGGTAGTCAATATTGAGAGCACAGTGGAATCAATTCGTTTGGCGGTTGAAGAAGCAGAATTAATGGCTGATGTTGAGATTAAAAAAGTGTATGTGGGCATTGCTGGCAGTCATATTCGTGGTTACAACAGCCATGGGGTGGTGGCAACCAAGAACGGCGAAGTCACCGAAGATGATGTGAACCGTGTGGTTGAAGCTGCCAAAGCCATGAATATCCCCGCAGATCAGCAGATTCTGCATGTCTTGCCGCAAGAATATATCATTGATAGGCAAGATGGCATTCGCGAACCAGTGGGCATGAGTGGTGTGCGTTTAGAAACACGTGTGCATGTGATTACGGGAGCAGTGTCCTCGGCACAAAATATCGTGAAGTGTTGTAACCGCTGTGATTTGGATGTGTCATCCATGGTTTTAGAACAAATTGCATCCAGCGAAGCAGTGCTTAGCCAAGATGAAAAAGATATTGGTGTGTTGTTGGTGGATATCGGTGGTGGAACTACGGATTTGGCTGTCTTTATTGATGGCGCGATTCGGCATACAGCAGTGATTCCTGTGGGTGGCGATCATATGACCAATGATTTGGTTGCAGGGCTTCGTACTTCAGCCAGAGAAGCTGATATTCTAAAGAAAAAATATGGCTCATGCATGAGCTCTTTGATTTTACCCGATGAAACAGTGGAAGTGCCGCGTGTGGGCGGAAGACCGCCACAGTCTATGCCAAGACAGGTGATGGCACAGTTGTTAGAGCCGCGTATGCAGGAACTGTTTGAATTGGTTCGAGAAGAGTTGGATCGCTCAGGTTATCGTGAATTGGTTGCAGCGGGTGTGGTTTTAACGGGTGGCTCAAGTTTGCTGGAAGGAACGATAGAACTTGCGGATGAAATTTTTGAGCTGCCAGTACGATTGGGCAGGCCACAAAATGTAGGCGGTTTGGTGGATGTGGTGAACAGCCCTATTTTTTCAACTGGGGTTGGTTTGATTCAATATGGTCAACGCTACCGCGAAGAACAGGGAATCCATTTTGATGATGCAGGCTCAGAAAGTTTATGGACCAATATACGACGATGGTTTGGTAGCAGTTAACTTTTACAGTTTAGATACGAATGAAAAATCGAATAAAAATAAGGTAGGAAGGAGAGGAAATCATGGGACTTAAATTTACATTAGACGATACAGAAAAACAGATTGCAGGGATTAAGGTGATTGGTGTTGGTGGCGGTGGCGGCAACGCCTTAAACAACATGATTGCGCAAGGGCTCTCAGGCGTAAACTTTGTAGCAGCCAATACTGATGCACAAGTGCTATCAAGGAGTTTAGCACAAACGCGTTTGCAGCTAGGCTCGCACAGCACCAAAGGGCTTGGGGCTGGCGGCAAACCTGAAGTAGGGCGTGATGCTGCGGATTCTGACCGGGCACACATCAAAGAATTGCTTGAAGATACCGAAATGGTTTTCATCACTGCAGGCATGGGTGGTGGCACAGGCACGGGTGCTGCACCTGTGATTGCTGAAGTAGCGAGAGAGATGGGTATTTTAACTGTGGGTGTAGTGACCAAGCCGTTCTCATTTGAGGGTAAACGTCGTATGCGTTTTGCCGATGAAGGCATTGCTGAATTATCCAAAGCAGTGGATACTTTGATTACGATTCCTAATCAGAAATTGATTGGGCTAGCAGGCAAAAACACTTCGATGAAAGACACATTTTTAAAAGCTGATGATGTATTATTGCAAGCTGTGCGTGGTATTTCAGACATGATTACCAAACCTGGTTATATCAATGTGGATTTTGCTGATGTGACAGCTGTGATGCGTGAAAATCAAGGTATGTCGATGATGGGCATGGGTACTGCATCGGGAGAAGGTCGCGCTTGTGAAGCAACAGAAACTGCGATTACTTCACCATTATTAGAAGAAGTGGATATCCATGGCGCACAAGGTCTGCTGGTGAATGTTACAGCATCTGAAGAGTCATTATCGATGGCAGAATATGATGAAGTGATGTCTATTATTTATAATATGGTTGATGAAGATGCCAATGTGAACTGTGGTGTTGTATTTGATGAAGATGCGGGTGATGAACTGCGAGTTACAGTGGTTGCGACAGGTTTGCAGCAGCAAGCAGCGCCAAAATTGGCACCTGTGCAAAACCTACACCAAACACGTTCACCACTTTTGGGTGGCATACCTGTACCAGGTTTCACCAGTGGTAATAGCCAAGTACAGGCGCAAACCACAACACAAGAGTCACCTTATGATGACTTGTATGATGTACCAACATGGATTCGTCAGCAAGCTGATTAATCAAAAAAGCATAAACTGTTAAATCCTTTTCCCAATAGCCCTTGATTGACAAGAGCTATTGGGTAATGGACAAAGGGTACTTTATTATTGGGCGATTTCTATCCATCCATTCCAATAGCCAGGCGTTTGATAGCACAAGTAGTATTTATTATCCGTTGTATATGCGACGACTTGGATTTGACCTTTTGAATTTGTACATGCTTCGACACGTATTGCGTTGCTTAAAGGCACGTTGCTTCCTCCCCCGACGTGATTTGTGCCATAAAGAGAAATTGGAATAGACCATTCAGTACGATTGGTCGGCTCTAATTGCCATGTCTGCAATATTTTTTAACGACTTGGTTCTACTTACACCAAGTACGCTAATGATAATTAGTTTTCGTGGAGAATTTAATTAACTAAAGTTAGTGATTTAAAGTTGTTTTTCGAGATTTACAGGAAAAAATATGATTTCAGATATTTTTTCTAGCTACTTAGTTACCGAGCCCTAAAACTTCACGTGCTTGTGTTGCAGCTCGTACACGATTGTTAACATTAAGCTTTAATAAAATATCGCTTACATACTGCTTTACAGTGCCTGTACTAAGAAAGGTGCGCTGAGCTATTTCTTTATTGCTATACCCTTCAACAAGAAGATAAAGAATGTCGATTTGTTTGTTTGACAAACACGGCTTTTCTGTATCTTTGATACTGCAAGGGAAGAAAGAATGGCCTTTTAAAAGTTGGCAGACAGCTTCTTGTAAAGTACTAATGTCGCTGGCTTTTGAAACAAAACCAGAAGCACCTGCATTTTTACACGATAAAATAGTAAGGGGACTGTCACTAGCTGAAGCAATCAATATAGGGATGCTTGGATTATGATTGTATATGCGCTGTACACTTGAGAAACCATGCATCCCGGGCATTTTAAGGTCTAAAATTAGCAAGGTGATACTTTGCTCTGATTGAAGGTTGTTTATAACCCCTAGGTAATTGGAAGTAGTTAGAACACGTGTGTTGTTTAAGTTTTCCAACATAATTTTAACTGTCTCGTAATACAAGGGGTGATCATCTGCAAGCAGTATAGTCAAAATAACCTCCCCTTCCTCATATTTCGACGTTTCCAACGTAATGAAGTTGTTTCAAATATGCAACTAAATTTATGCCACTATTCAGGGTGTTATATAAATAAGGCTTGAAATATTGGGTTCTTTTTATCATAGATATTGTTTTATGGATTGCATAGAAATGTCATAGTGATATTTGATTTGCTTGCTTGTGTAGCGATGTTCTTTGGCAATAGGGCATATAAGGCGAGACAAACACGTGGATGTACACTTGGAACCCTCTTCTAATCGGTAGTTCAGGCATGTAGGAAGGGATAAGTCACCACCTTCCAATGCTTTGGCAGGGCATATGGTTATGCATGGTTTGTCTACACAAGTATCACACGGGGATGGCAAATCTATTTTGGGGGTGGAGGGTAAGTGTGTATCTGCCAATACCACAGCGCGGTATGCAAACCATGAACCAAATACCTCATTGATACCCACGCGAAATGGTGTTGGGTGATGCCAGCCTGCAAGTTCACCCAACTCTTTAAGTGGAATGTTTTGCTGCTTATCGGGGTAAATGAATTGAAATATATGCTTGGTAAGTTCTTGTTTAAAGTAAGTATGTACTACGTCTTTTGAAAATGAATCAATAGGGTCTTTCGTGTGGGCATAATCAGAGGTTTGCATGGCTTGCCACATGTCTTTGCCGCCATGAGCAAAGACGATAAGTTGTTTAAATGCTGAAGCATCAGTGTGTGTCGCTTGAATCTTATCGGACAGTGTTTGTGGCAAGTCTTTTAGGTTAAACACTGCTTGTAAATTCAAACCATTTTTTAATAGAAGTTCATTGTTTGTAGTATAGGTGGATGAATGCAAGTGTTAACCTCCTAAAAATTGCATATTGCTACCATAAAAAAAAGAAGAGGTAACAGTCTTGAAAACTCAAAAATCACTGTCTAAAATTCTGCCATGATAAAAGCCGAGAGTTTATGTAGACAATATGGCAATCAATTTGCTGTACAAAATCTTAGTTTTGAAGTGAAACGTGGTGAAGTGATGGGGCTGCTAGGGCCCAATGGTGCAGGAAAATCAACCACCATGAAGATGCTTACCTGTTTTTTGCCTCCGTCATCGGGCGATGCTTTGATTGATGGTTTAAGTTTAAGTCAGTCTATCGAAGTGCGTAGGCTGGTAGGTTATTTGCCAGAACATGCACCTTCTTATCACGACCTTGATGTGGAAGCTTATTTGCAATTTACAGGCAAAATGCATGGTTTATCGCAAGCCACACGCCAAGATAAAATTGCTGAAATGAGTAGGACATGCGGTTTGGAGCAGGTGATGTTTCGGCGCATTGAAGAATTATCAAAAGGTTATCGTCAGCGGGTAGGTTTGGCTGCAAGCATGCTGCATGATCCGCAATGCCTGATCTTGGATGAACCCACCACAGGTCTTGATCCCAATCAAATTATTGAAATCAGACACTTGATTCGCCATTTGGGTGAACATAAAACCGTTTTATTATCATCGCACATCTTACCTGAGGTGGAGGCGGTGTGTGATCGTATGATGATTATTGATAAAGGCGAATTGCAAGCTTATGGCACCTCCGCTGAACTATCCAAGCAAGCCCAAGCTGGTGCGCGTCTGCATACCAAGATTCAAGGTGAAAGTAGCAAGGTGTTGGCGCGTTTAAAGGCAGAATTACCAGAGTTAGAGGTTATTGCTGAATCCACATTAGAAGGTGGTTTGTTGCAATGTGAATTGTATCATCCTGATGTGTCATGCGTCTTGGCTGAAAAATTGTTTCATGCGGCAGTAGCTGAAACATCAGTATTGCTGGAAATTCGTCAGGAGCAGGCTTCGCTTGAAGATGTCTTCCGTGAGCTGACAGGAGGAAAATCATGAGTGTGATGATTGCTTTGTGTCAAAAAGAGTGGCGCATCAGTTTGGATACACCGCAAGGTTATGTGGTGTCGATTGCCTTTTTGTTGGTTTCAGGATTTTTCTTTGGCAGCAGTTTGTTTTTAAACGGACAAGCCGATATGCGGCATTGGTTTAGCATTTTGCCGCTATTGTTTATCTTTTTTATTCCTGCTATGTCCATGCGTTTGCTTGCTGATGAGCTGCATGACGGCACATATGAATTGCTGGCAACCATGCCAACGCGCACCATTGATATTGTGTTGGGCAAATACCTAAGTTTGCTGGGGCATATTACATTTTTATTGGTTTTAACCCTGACTTATCCACTAACACTTTCGTTGTTAGGAGACTTGGATATGGGCTTGGTGATGGCAGCTTATCTTGCAGCTTGGCTATTGGCGGCGATGTTTGCAGCAGCATGCCTGTACGCCTCATCGCTGACTAGCCATGCCATGATTGCGTACATTGTTGGTTTGATGCTGTTGTTGGCAATGTTTTTACTGACGCAGTTAGCGCCGACGTTGTCTGTTTACTTACAAGATATGATTGCGCTGTTTGGTCCGATAAATCATTATCACAATATGCTGCGCGGAGTAGTAAGTTTGGCTGATGTGATGTTGTTTATCGCATTGATTGCGATGTTTCTGAGCTTAAGCTGGTTTGAGTTAGAACGTAGGCGGTGGAGATAAGTCATGAGTGATGTCGATTTCCGTTCTATGATCCGCCGTAAAAGTTGGTTAAGTCTTGGTTTTGTTTTTTTAGTGAGTGTCTTGTTGTTTGCTTTAGCCAGTGGTTCTCACTTGCGTAGTGATTGGAGTGATAACCAAACGTCGAGTTTATCAAACTCAACGTTGCAGGTGTTACATGCATTGGATGAACCCATCCAAATTAAAGCTTATTTTACTGCCGATTTACCTCAGCCTTATGGGCAACTGCAGAAATTTATTGAAGATAAATTGATGAGTTACCGTGATGCAGGTAAAGGTAATGTTGGTTTTGAAATGATAAACCCAGCAGATGACCCGAATATTGAAGCCTCACTCACGGCATTAAATATTCCTAAAGTGCAGGTGCAGGTGATTGAAGATGATAGGGCACAGGTTCGCCAAGGTTATTTGGCAATTGTGATTGAATACATTGATCAACAAGAAATTATACCTGTAGTACAAACCGATGCAGGTTTTGAATATTTACTCACCAGAAAAATCAAAAAACTTAGTGGTAAGGGCAAACAAAGCATAGCTGTGGCCACAGGTTTTGGGGCTTCAGATTTAAAGAAATTACAAACATTGCAGCAGCTATTGCAAGATGATTATAATTTTATTGAAGTGGACTTGAATCAAAATTTTGTACCGAAAGATGTGCAAGCGTTGATTGTGGATGGTATCGATAAAAAGCCATCAGAGCGTTTTCGTTATCATTTGGATCAATTTCGTATGACTGGCGGTGGTGTATTGGTGCTTGCTGCCAATGCGAAGCCAGACCTAGAGCAAGGTTTTTCTGTGTTGCCTGTGGATAGTTATGCCAATGTTTGGTTGCATGATGATTTGGGTGTATCTGTTGAGCCGGGCTTAGTCATGGATCAGCAAGCCAGTCGTATCACGGTGAATCAGCAACAAGGTGGTTTTGCTTTTCGCTCGGTAGTTGATTTTCCATTCATTGTAAATGTGGTGGATATCAATGCAGAACAATTGATAACCCAAGGTTTAGAAAGCATAAGTATACCCTTTTCTGCACCATTATTATGGATAAACCCAGATGCAAATAAATCAGTGCTGTTATCATCATCAGCTTGGTCGGCTGTGCAATCAGGGCCTCCTTTTGATGTTAATCCATTAACGAATATACGTGAGCGTTTCTCGGGGCTTTCTTTGCGACCATCGGCATTGATGTTGGCTGAAGAGGGCGAAATACACTCGACATTTGAAGCTGCTCCTCAAGGCATTGTATTTAGCGATGGTTTGAGTCATCAGGCTAAAACCGAGCAAGGCCGTTTGTTGGTATCAGGCTCTGTAGCATTGCTGGATAATGAATTTATTGAAGGCAGTAACAGTATACTTATTTTGAATATGTTGGATTGGTTAAGTCATGATGAAGCTTTGATTGAATTGCGTTCTCGCGGTGTGACGCAAAGGCCTTTGGAGCCTTTGGATAAAGCTGGCCGCACATTCTTTAAAATGTTTTGGATATTTGGCTTGCCGCTTTTATTGTTGATGTTAGGCACCTGGCGCTGGTTTAATCTTAGGGCAAGAAGGGCCGCATAATATGAAAAAGATATTTGCCATTGTTGGTTTGTTTGCGCTGGTTGTGCTGCTAATTTGGCAACAAAAACCTCAAGAGACACTTCAAAACCTGCCGACACTCCCAAGTTTTGTATTGGCTGATGTGGTTACACTTGAAATCAAACAACAAGCAGGCTCTCTTCAGGCCGATTATGATGGCCAAACATGGACTCTGGTGGGCGATAAACATAAACAGCTTAAAGAAGCTGTGGTAGGGCAATTACTTTTAGACTTGCAAACCATGAAACCGCAACGTGTTGCCAGTACTAAAGCGGAATATGTCCATCGTTTTGCAGTGGCTGATTCTGATGTGCGGGTGACACTCTCCGATAACAAAGGGGCGAAGTTGCTTGATATGATTATAGGTAAACCCGCGACTGACTTGCGCAGTACATATATCCGCTTGTTTGGGCAGGATACAGTACTTACAGTGAATAAAATTTTAACATGGCAGGTTAAACGTACTCCAGGTGCATGGCTTGTCGAGGAAGAAAAAGCTGAAAAATAAAGCGTTAGTTCCCCAAGATGTACAACTGATATTGTTTGATTGTGATGGCACCTTAACAGACTCACATGGTGCGATAGCCAAAGCGATGCAAAAGGCATTTACAGACCATGGTTTTACTGAGCCTGATTACCAAGATGTGTTAGGTATTATAGGTTTATCATTGATTGCTGCTGTTGAAAGGCTTGCACCAGCTGAGATGGATACGCAGACAAAACAACGTATTGGTGAATCATACGCATCTAATTACAGGGCAACAGAAACAAGTTTGGCTTTGTATCCACATGTGATTGAAACTTTAGAAACCTTAAGCAGTCGTGGTTATTTGATGGGTGTCGTGACAGGGAAATCACGAGGCGGTTTAGTGCGTGTGTTAGATCAATTTGATTTGCATCGCTTCTTTCCCGTTTGGAAAACAGCGGATTGTTGTCACTCTAAACCTCATCCTGCAATGGTTTTAGAATGCATAGATGAGATGGGTATGGATGCAGCGCGAACAGTTGTGATTGGAGACTCCCGCTTTGATATTCAAATGGCTAATGCTGCTGGCATTGCTTCATTGGGCGTTTCTTTTGGTGTGGAACCTGCCGATGTGTTGCTTGGTGAAGGCGCCATTACAGTGATTGATGAATTTAAAGATATTTTAAACTTCTTCCCCCCGCAGCCATCAACTTAATATACTTTCGCATTTTTTATTGAAACAAGGCACAATCGCTTGATGTTGTTTACAGTCATTATTCTCGCAGTGCTCGCTTTGCTCTATGGTTATATTGCGAAACAGCTGTTTTTTGCCTTTTCGAATGAAAAAAAGCTGCGCAATGCGGTGCTTTTTTACCTAGGCATTTGTTGGCTTAGTTCGCCTTTGCCGATTGTTTTACGCTTATCTGGTATTGATAGTCACTGGGGAGACGTTTTAGCTTGGTTTGTTTACCTGAACATGGGTTTTTTCTCGGTATTATTTGTTTGGTATTTGTCGAAAGATATTTTGAGTCTCTTTTTGAAACCAGCTCGGACTTGGCTTGAGGCTAGGTTTTCGATAGCGCCAAGTGCTGAACGTCGAGCGTTGATGAGTAAAACTATGCATATGGGGCTGCTGGGGGTGAGCGGGTCATTAACGGGCATAGGTATCCAGCAAGCAGTGAAAAATGCGGTGGTGCGTGAAATAAATGTGCCAATAGGTTCGATTCCAGCACCACTTAAAGATTTGCGTATTGCCCAATTTACGGACGTACATATTGGACCAACGATCAAACGTGATTTTGTTGAAAATATTGTAAAACAAATCAACCAGTTGCGTCCAGATATGATTGTGATGACAGGTGACCTTGTTGATGGCTCGGTTGCACACTTAAAAAATGATGTGGCACCATTGGCAAAGCTTGATGCGCCTTATGGTAAGTTTTTTATCACAGGTAACCATGAATATTATTCTGGTGCTGAAGCTTGGATAGCAGAAATGAAGAGCCTTGGTTTTACTGTGTTGCTTAATGAACACCAATTGATTGAATATAAAGGTTCGCGAGTATTGCTGGCAGGGGTCACAGACTACCGTGCCCATCAATATCTACCTGCACATGCTTCTAGCCCTGCCAAAGCAATGAAGGGTGCACCAGTATCGGATGTGAAGATTCTGTTGGCGCATCAGCCGAAAAGCATTTTTGAAGCCAGTAAGGCAGGTTTTGATTTTCAAATTTCAGGGCATACGCATGGCGGACAATATTACCCTTGGAATGTGATTGCGAAAATGGTGAACCCTTATATTCAAGGTTTACACAAACATGACCACAAAACGTGGATTTATGTCAGCCCTGGTACAGGTTACTGGGGGCCACCCATTCGGTTGGGGACAGAACCAGAAATTACAATGTTTCGTTTAAGTTAAACTTCTCTATTTGATGATGTGGCTTTCAAAGCGCGTTCTTTAGAAACCTTTCATTTAGATGGGTTACTTGTAAGCTTACGTGATATTTGTAACTTATTGCAGTGTGTGATGAATTTTTTACGAGCACAGTGTGCTGCAATGAAAGCCATAGATAGGTGAGGAAGTATATGCAACAAACGCAGATAATATCAGCACATGATTTGAATGAAGCATATGAAAAAGAAGAGATACGTGAATATCTTGGTCATATGGAAAATGGTGTGTGCGTTGAAGTTGGCTCGAATGAACCTTTAAGTGTTTGCTCTCAATCATTACATTTGGAAGAAAAGCTGAGCTGGAAGTGTGTACTCATCGAACCAAACCCTGAGTTGGTGATTAAAACAAAAGAGACACGGCCTAAAGCTCAGATTTTAGAGTATGCATGTGTTGCAGATGATCATACGACACATTTGGAGCTACATATTCCGCTATCAAAAGATAGTGAAGAAATCACAGGGCACGCTTCAGTTGAAAAGAACTCAGATGAACACAACTACAATACACATCGCTCTGTTAAAATACAGGCGAAGACGTTAACCAGTATTCTGGAAGAAGCTGGTATTGACCACGTTGATTTTTTATCTATCGATGTTGAAGGCACTGAATTTGAAGTGCTACAAGGGTTTGATTTTTCTAAGTATTCGCCAAAATTGATTCTGATGGAAGATAAACATCTTTATCTAAAAAAGCACTTGTATTTAAAGCGTAAAGGCTATGTTTTGGTGCGTAGGCTTAATCGAAACTGTTGGTATATCCCGCGCGATGCCAAACGTCCTAATGTAGCTTTTATGGATAAATTAAAATTATGGAAACGGATTTATCTAAGCCTTTGGCTTAATAAATTAAAATATGCAGTGCGGCACAAAACGCTGAAACCATTTCGTACTTTATAAGTCAGCTGAGATATAAGCCCTAACATCATTTGAAGCAATGTTAAATATATTCAGTTATCATCAATAATGCTCAGGCTCATTCGTGTTTAAGTTTGGTTAAGACAAATGGTTAGCTTCTGCCATGCAAGCTGCCGCATCATGAAGACCGCTGTCTTTGAGCTTGCTAATAGCTGATAGGATGTCTTCTTTATCCTTATTCTGACTCCACTTAAACTTTGCTTCTATGCTTTTGATTTCAAATTCAAAAAGCCGAATAAACTTAAGCATATCTTTATAGTTTTTCTCATCAGGAAGCTGCCAGCCTGCTTCACCTTCATGACGAACCACAATTTCTTGAAACAGTTGCCATAGCAATGCACTGCGCTGTAGTTCCAAGTAGGCACATTAAAATCTGAAACATACATGTTTGGTGAAATATAAGCATGAGGGCCAGAAAAAATGATACAGATTTCTTCATCAGGGCTCATGTTTACTTGAGGGTTGCTAAGCGCAAAATGACCGTAGTATTTGCCATCTTGTAAACAGTCGATGGGTAAGTGTGTAGCCACGATTTTATTTTCTATGGTTGAAGTGAGCGTAGCAAAAGGATTGCTTTGTATGAATGCATAAGTGATTTGAGCATCAACCACTTTGAATGGTTTCGGTATGTACATGTTTCTTACCTTCCTAAATTCTAGTCTTGAATCCGCACTGCGACGTATACACCCTGATGGTTACCACAGCTTAAGTTGTTGCAAAGCACTTCAGAGTTGACGGTAATTCTTGCTCGGCCATGTTTTTCTAGTGTTTTAAGGAAGCGTTCATACGAGGTAGGGAGCACACGGCTTCAAAGTCATCAATTACAGGGTTGGTGAACTCAAAGTTTGAGCTTTGGATAACTAACTTGGTTTGCATGCCCAACTCTTTCATTTTGATAAACAACAAAGCCCAGCCTGAAAGGATAGCTACAGCAGAAAGGCTACCACCAAACCCAGAGCCGCGATGGTTAATATTTTTATCCAATGGTGCGGAGATAGAAATGGAATCACCAACATAATTTTTGATGTCAGCACCAAGGTCTGCGGTGATGGGAATATGTCCGTGGACATATGCTAAGACTTCGGTTGTATCAATATTAGCTTGGCTCTAGACTAGCAGATTATCAGGCTACCCATGATAATCTGCTAGTCTAGAGCCTTAGTTTTTATGCTTGGCTTTCTGCTCTTCTTCATGTTTTTGATAGTTGAAGTCTAGGGTTTTAAAGTGACCGAGTGCAACTGTTGCAGCCATTATTGCAGTTGCTGCAACCCAAGTTACCTTATTTTCAAATAATGTAGTAAGTTTGAACACCGTACCTTCAGGGTTTAGGAGTCGAATGTCTAAGACGATTGAGATATTGTCGATAAGTGTTACAGAAGCTCCAATAAATATAAGCACTACAAAAAACCTTCCGACCCAGTGTAGGACATGAATAGAGATATTTAGTAAGTGGTAAGCCGCTAGTGAAAAATCTAAAATAATCGACCAAATAATACGGAAGAACTCTCTAAGAAAACCTTTCAACCACTCAGGTGCATATAAAGAGTAATAAATTGCCGATGCAATAAAGAGTATTGCTAGCATGAGTCTGAAAAATATGTCAGTCAAATTATCAACTTTTAAATTTAGTTGAAGTTAAGGGTAGAAAAGTAATAATAATTAGCTCTCCACACCCATCAAAAACTCCATCAATGCTTTTTGGGCATGAAGGCGGTTTTCGGCTTCATCCCAGACTACGGATTGTTTACCATCGATAACATCAGCAGACACCTCTTCGCCACGGTGGGCGGGTAGGCAATGCATGAACAAAGCATCTTCGTTGGCGTTTGTCATGAGTGGGGCATCAACTTGATAGTGTTTAAAGTCGGCTTCACGGACTTTTTGCTCTTCTTCTTGCCCCATGGATGCCCAAACATCAGTGGTGACCAAATCTGCACCTTGAACGGCTTTTTGAGGTGTGTTGCAGATGTTAATTTCAGCACCAAGTGAGATGGCGTGTGCCAATAATGTGTCATTCGGTGCATAACCTGTAGGGCAAGCGATGTTAAGGGTGTAACCAAAGGTGACCGCGCCATTGATCCAAGAATGCACCATATTATTGCCATCACCAACCCACGCGACTGTTTTACCTTGAATAGAGCCACGATGCTCTACAAAGGTCATTACATCAGCCAGCACCTGACAAGGGTGTGTTGAATCAGTGAGTGCATTGATGACAGGTACAGAAGAGTATTCAGCAAACTTTTCAACCATGGCATGGTCAAATGTTCGAATCATCACCAAATCCACCATGCTTGAAATAACACGCGCTGAATCTTCAACAGGTTCACCACGACCCAGTTGTGTGCTTCCTGAGTGTAGAAATAAGGCGTGACCCCCCAATTGAAACATACCCGTTTCAAAAGAAACGCGGGTGCGCGTAGAAGCTTTATCAAAAATCATCGCCAATGCTTTGCCTGCAAGGGTGTGATGTGGTTCGCCTGCTTGTTGTTTGGCTTTGAGAGCCATGGCGCGATGAATAATGGCTGTAGCTTCATCGGGCGTGATATCCAGTAATGTTAGGAAATGTCTGACATTCATAATTTTAAACCTTCAAGGCTTTTGTTTAACAAAGCTAAGCCTTCTTCAATTTCTGTTTCACTGATGTTGAGAGCGGGTAAAAACCGCAGCACATTTGGTCCTGCACCCAGAATGAGTAAACCGTTTTCACGACATGCATTGATAATCGCGGCGACTTCTATTGATGCCCCTAAACCTAATAATAATCCATACCCACGAACATCTTCTAAACAATCGTAGGTGTTCACCAAAGCTTGTAAGCCAGTTTGGAGCTGTTTGCTACGTGCAGCAACATTCATAAGAAGTTTCTCATTTTCTATGGTATCAATAACAGTCAGAGCAGCCGCGCATGATAAAGGGTTCCCACCAAAGGTCGTGCCATGTGAACCAGCACTTAAAGATGGTGCGACCTTTGAAGAGGCTAACATCGCCCCTATTGGCACACCGCCGCCTAGCCCTTTAGCGAGGGTGAGAATGTCTGGCAGAATGCCAGATGTTTCATAAGCAAACATATGACCACATCTGGCAATACCTGTTTGAATTTCATCCAGAATAAGCAATATACCATGTTTGTCACAAAGCTTGCGTACGGCTTGCAAATAATCAGTAGTGGCGAGGTTAACACCACCTTCTCCTTGCAGAGGCTCGAGTAAAATCGCAGCAGTTTTGTCATCAATGGTTTGCTCTAAAGCTTCAATATCGTTCAATGGCACATGTAAAAAACCTAGCGGCAACGGATCAAAACCAAGCTTTACCTTATCTTGCCCCGTTGCTGTTAAAGTTTGCAAAGTCCGACCATGGAAAGATTTGGTCGCTGTAATGACAGTCCGACGCGGGGAACCTTGGTCGAAGAAAAATTTACGCGCCAACTTAATCGCTGCTTCATTGGCTTCAGCGCCAGAGTTGCAAAAGAAAGCTTGATCTAAGCCTGAAAGCGCCGACAAACGATTCGCCAACGTAATTTGATTTGGAATATGATAAAGATTGGAGCAATGCAACATGGTTGAAGCTTGGTTGCTAATGGCTTTAATCAGCGCTGGATGAGCATGACCTAAGCTATTGACGGCAATACCGGAAACGAAGTCAAGGTAACGATTACCTTGGTCATCCCAAACATAAGCGCCTTCACCTTTGACTAAGGTAAGAGGGAACCGGGCATAGTTTTGCATGACATGATTTGAGGAAAGTTCAGTTTTCATTGAGAGAGACTAAATAGTTTTATGCAGATGCTCAAATATTTCTTAAAAGGCAAGGTGTTAAACAGGTTGATTCTGTCGAGAAAGCAATTGGTATTCAGGGAAGATATGTTCTTTTTCCAGTTTGAGGCGAAGTTCTAACAAGGTAATCGCCTCAGAAAATGCCATTTGAAATTTAAAGCGATCAGCATTATCGCAACCATGACCATATTGAAGGTATAAACCCACGATTTTCTTTGCATCACTGTTCAGGTCTTGAATAGACCGCCTGAAAATAACTTTTAGTTTATCTGTTGAAGCAGATTGATCGTGTATCCATGTAAGCAAAGCACAAGAAAGCTTAAGGTACTTGGACATATAAACTTTACTTGCGCGAACCAAGGCAAGGCGTGACTTATAATCTTGTTGAGAGGAGAAGTCAGAAATAAGTACGCTGACCTGTTCATGAAGACCTTGAAGTTCTTCAATAGAGATGGGCATCTAAACTCCTTTTTATAGCTAAAACACAGCTTAATCAACCTTGGGCGAAAACTTTTATAGTATAGCACATAGATACTTTTTTGTCATGTTTGAGCCTTTTCCAATATGAAATGAGTCTGAAATCGAGTATGTCGTCCATAATAGGAGGATGTTGGTACAAATGGATGAACAACGTATAGAAACGATTGAAGATATTGCTGCATTTTTAAGTGGCA
>Ga0316204_10001674_pt1 | contig 57153 bp, 50 predicted proteins | sample 6monrhotite_MG_2_FD_205661 | JGI IMG/M metagenome (GOLD analysis project Ga0316204, IMG submission 205661) | Microbial mat bacterial communities from mineral coupon in-situ incubated in ocean water Damariscotta River, Maine, United States -... | ecosystem: Environmental > Aquatic > Marine >... | reverse complement strand
TATGCTTGGCCCAATACGCTCTTTTTTCGTCTTTCGTCATTTTCATGGTTGATTCCTCTTAGTGGAAAGCCCATTATTGACGATTATGATTTAATTAGTAGTACGTGGTTAATTTGGCGCTTACGCTCTATTACTCAAAGGGTTCTTGGTGAATTAGATCAACGAGAATTCTCATACGGCTATCGTATCGCTAAATGTGCGCAAAATATGTTGTCGCTATGCTTGACTTCAGATCCGGAAATGACTGGAAATATAATACTTTCAGTCAATCCGGGTTTACTTCAAACTGATTCAGGGTCATCAGATGCATTGCATTCAGCTGCCCAAGGTGCAGAAGCAGTATTTAATTTGGTAAGCAGAGTGAATGAAAGTGGCTTGTACAATGCATTTGGTGGAGAGCCAAAGTATTAAATGGCTAACAATGGCATAAACATTGACAATTTTAGTCTTGGCTTACTTGTGTCATTCCGCTCCGCTCCATTTTTGCACAACCAAGCCAAGACTAAAATTGCAAGCTATGCTAGGCGTAATAAGTACAATGACTAAAAGCATAATACTAATTGTTGTTATAGGCGTTATGTCATTTAAATATACTGACTTTAATAGCTCAAATATATTTTTTAGCATTATACTACCAATAGTTGATTTTTTTTCATTAGTCTCAATGGCGCTCTGGTTCGTGATTTTATTTCACCGTAGAGGTATATCTCAAACTGTAAGTTCAGGTGGTGGTGATACTGGAGGCATTGATGGAGGTGGTGGAGATTGAGTGTAATAAATCAATATCTAATAACCCGGCAAATGAACATGGATCGATTTAAACTTGGCACTTTTTATGCGAGGTTAGCCAACCAACATGATGAAATTGCTACTAATAGAAGGTATGCCGGGGTCAGGGAAAAGCACAACGGCAGAACGCTTGTGTGATACCCTTATTGAATCAGGTATTCATTCAAAGTGGTATCGTGAAGAAGAAAAAGCTCACCCCGTACACCCTCGCATAATGAGAAACTATCGCAATGACAAAAAGTACCCTGTGCTGTGCCTGAAAAGCTGGAAAAAGTTTGTTGAAGACCAGAAAGACCATAATGTTTTGCACATAATGGAGGGCAGTGCATTTCAATCAACTGTTCGATATATGCCCTCTAGATTTTAGCACTGCTCCAGGTATGTTTAAGAAGTAGAGACAAAAATGGCTTAATCAATTTATTCGTTACACACAAAAGGAGAAAATATGAGACCTTTATGTAGAACGCTTATAGTAATCGTTATAACGGCAATGTTTATTGGTTGCACTACCAAGGAACCTCCTCTTGATTCACAAGGCAAAACACCTCAACAAGTTTTATTAGAAACTTATACTCTAATTTTAGAGGGAAAGTATTCTGAGGCTGAAAGTAATTTTTCACCAGCGTTCACTGAAGAACTTATAACAAAAAACAAATCAACATTTATTGAATACAGCAGCAATACAAAAGGCTGGAAAGTCGAATGGCTCAAAACCGAAGTTATGGGCAACGACTACAACGATAATGTATGGCGTGTAAAAATAATTCCTGATGAGGGTAAGGGTTCACACAATGGTCCGGGTATAGTTCAGGATTTTAGTATTGTTAATGGTGTGTGGAAAATAGTATTTTGGGGGCATTATAAAAAATCATAAGCATAATCGGGTAACCGGGGGGCTCTAGCCTTCACAACTCCCGGCATGCGGCTCCGCACTTGGGGTTTAAACTTCTCCAGTGCCTTGGCATAGCTGAGCATGGTTTTTATAAGTTCTGCTCTGAAAAACAAGCACATTGCCAAAGTTGCAGCAACCTTTTAAAAACATGGCGTGCTAAAATATGCCTTAAATGTGGCGTAAAACAAAATCCAAAACCAAGTATAAAGCAAACACACAATAAATCGCTTTAATCGACACGCAAAAAAGCGCCCCGCTCGGACCAAGCAATCAGCGCACTTGGCCGTTTAACTCGGCGTTATGGGCTACAAGGCACTCATTAAGTGTAAGTGTTTGTGAAAAGGCCGAAAATCCTAGCCTGTATAAAATAGAGAAAGCTTGTTTTGGATACATAAAGTAGCAATTATAGTGTCGAATTATAGTGCCGACTGTTTTCCTGACTGTAATGCCTTTATTTTCGTAATGTTCTGGAATTGCCAGCGCTCTTAATTGCTAATGTGGTATCTAGCATATTGATAGCAGTTAAAGAGGCAAGAAGGTTTTTAGCGGTTTTGTGGTCTTTATCATTTCTGAAACCTTGGAGTACCTCGGCTAAGATCAGATCACCCGTGATGCCCGTGGTGATTAGCTCAACTCCCAGTACAGGATCAAGCTTATCTACTTTAGGGGACGTTTTACCATTAAAATAATCAATCCAAACGCTCGAATCTGCGAAAATCATCTATTACAATGTTTGTTCGCATAGCAATTACTTATGTATATAAATTAATCATGTTGGGGCTCTAATCTCAAGGATGGGTGCACATAACCAGGCGCTGGGGTTGCAGATTTATTTTTAACGTTATGTGGCCAGGAGAATCTATTGAAGGAAAATGAAACATCCGGTGTTTTGCTGCCTCCGCCTGTGGTCTATTTTGTATTTCTTCTGGCGGGTTATTGGGTCGATAAATATTTACCTTTGCCTTTTATAAATACAAATATGTCATTTATCGCCGGAATATCAATAATTGTATTGAGTTTCATTCTGTTTGGTGTTGTGCTTCTTGAGTTCTCCAGGTTAAAAACTAGTGTTGATCATCGAAAACCGACTAATGCAATTATTACTACCGGTGCATTCAGGTATTCTCGAAATCCGATTTATATAAGCATGGTCATGTTGTGCATAGGCATTTCATTCTTAATAAATAGCTTATGGGGCTTTGTTGCAACTTTGCTCGCTAGCATAATTATAACTAAATTCGTCATTATAAAAGAAGAGACCTATTTGGAGAGGAAATTTGGGGAGAGTTATTTGCAATATCGAAAGGCAGTTAGAAGGTGGCTTTGATCAAGTTGCCACATAACCAATCGTTCGAGTTGACACATTTATACAATCGCGTTGTCGGTGCCCTGCGATCGCGGGGAGAATCCATCGTTCGTCGATAGTGCGACATTCCAAGTCGGGAATAATTAGCAGCATTTAACGACACCGATGCGATTACCCCCTCCCCCTCAGTGACACCGCAAGTGTTATCGAACCTATTAAATCGGTTGGGGCGTAAAAAGTGATATATCTAAGTCCGGCAGCGTTATGCCCATGGTGAGGGCGTCTTAATCGACTTGCCCCGCTACTTACGGGGCGGTCCATTGGCCAATTGCCAGATTCAAGCCATCAATGCTACCACCAAACGGTATCGCTTAAGCCGTTACTTTTGGCATATGCCCACTAAAGGAAAGGCCGTCAACTGGTTCGCTACTTCAGCTTACGCCAGTAGAAAACGATCCCGGCTCGCGACCGCGCAGCGCTACCAATGTCCGATCTGTGGCCGTGAGCTACCTAACGCAGCCCATCACCGCCCCCCCCTCGGCAGTGAAAACCACCCACTAAGCTGTGTTTCCAGGCTATTCAATCATCCCGGTATTGATGGAATATGGCTTACTTTGTCAATTACGTGAGATTTTACCTATAAACTATCCATTATTTTGTGTAAAATAGCCGCCAACAACCGACGAGGCGTTATCTTTTGACCAACCATTCACTATACTCAACGATGATCACTCAAATATATGCTGAAAACGCCTCGACACATCAATACAATATCCATAGCCCAGCCAACTTTGGTGCAACGTCACCATCTGCTGGGAGGGACGTACAACCATTAGTTGAGCTCAGACGCGCTTCAGGAACAGTGCTTTTTTGCGCCGTGCTCGAGCTGGTTAACTTCATGTGCCTGAGGCGATCGTCCGCTATCGATCCAGCACCCTCTCGTGACGTTGGATATTGTCGGTGCTATGAAGAGCGAAATCGGTTGGAAAATACCGTATTCTAACGGTTTTAACCCTAGAATTATGTAGAGGAGAGTACGAGTGGCCAAACCCAATTACGCTTTTGAAAAACGCCAGAAAGAAATCGCGAAAAAGAAAAAGAAGGAAGAGAAGCAATTGCAAAAAACAGGGACAGATGATAGTCAGCCGCAGGACGTTCAACCTATATTAGGAAACGACGATAAAGCGGCAACAACCGGTGACAAATAGCAAAATTATTAACGTTAATAAATATTAAATACACAGAGGAAAAAACGGCATGAGTACAGGTACAGTAAAGTGGTTCAATGCAGACAAAGGTTTTGGATTCATTACTCCAGATGATGGTGGCAAAGATCTATTTGTTCATCATTCTGAAATCCAAGCTGGCGGTGGCTATGCAACCCTGAGTGATGGTCAGAAAGTTGAGTATGAAGTTGGGCAAGGCCAAAAAGGGCCGTGCGCAAATAAAGTGGTACCAGTATAACTCTAGTCATTAAGCCGGTTTTTGTAAGCGCCAGCACATAATCAGATAGCCGGGGGCTTTTTATCCCCCGGCCTCCGCAACACCCTGTATACGGCTCTGCACAGGGCACCTCTCAACGATATTTAGGTCAGTCCACAAATCATGGGGCACCCCAATGCTGGCTTCTGATTTTGCGCCAATACTTTTCTGAACCCGGTCGGGCGTGAAGCGGAGAGTGTCAACTATTCTGTGTAACTGGTGTTTCACCAGCCCTGCCCACACCACCACATCATATAGGGTTCATAATGGGCGATTTCTTCGATGCTTAAAGCAACCATAGAATCTGCTATAAAGCTGGCTACGATGATGTATCACCAAACTCGCTTCACCTGGTCAGTTGCAATACTCGACCGACATATGTACACGACCCACACTATGACGAAGGTTCAGCCCTTCTCTTCGCTAATAGCTAGCGCCGACTAACCCAAGTTTATAGACGCTGACTTTCCTGCCGAGGGTTTTCAACTTATTGGTTATACCCGTGTCGGGCATACACCATCCACTAAAACCAGACGCTCAAAAGACTCTCGCTGGATAGTGGCGCATTACCCCTTCAAGCTAACATGCCTCATAAGCTGTACATGTAATAAGATTCGACTATACTTGTACGGTATTAGGTACAAGTAGAAGGAGAGTTAAATGCGAATTATATCGTTTACGGAGGCTAGAAATAAGCTTAAAACCGTTTTAGATCAAGTGGTTAATGATGCCGACTGCACAGTAATTACACGTAGAGATAGTGAAGATGCTGTCGTTATGTCATTGGATTATTACAATAGCCTAATGGAGACTGTGCACCTATTGAAGAGTCCGGCAAATGCAGAACATCTACGTAAATCCATAGACCAGTACAGGAAAGGCAAAGCTAAGGATAACGATCTACCAGATGAGTAGACAATTAGCGTGGACGGATTCGGCATGGGACGATTATCTATATTGGCGAGGGCAAGATAAAAAAACATTAACGCGAATAAATAAGTTAATAGCAAATGTGGTTGGAGCCCCATTCGAAGGAGTTGGCAAACCAGAAGCGCTGAAAGAAAATTTATCTGGTTTTTGGTCGCGCAGAATAGATGATGCCCACAGGCTGGTATATACGGTGACAGATACTCATGTAACGATAATAGCCTGTAGATACCACTATGAGTGAAGAGCTTATTACAACCCCTGACTTAATCGCGTCACACCTTTTTTTCCCACAAAAGCAGCGGCACTGATGCCCTGTAACAAGGGGCCACCGAACAAGCCATTCTTTTATTCGAATGCCACGTCTATTTGTCGCCTCAATTTAAGTATAGAATGATTTACTATACGCGCAGAAATGCCATGATGTCATTTTTTGTGGTGACTCGGCTGGGTAATTGCTTGTTCACGTAATCCGGTGGAGACGGCCAATTTTCATGACACACGCGTGTTGCGCCAACAATAAAACACAGGTGAGACTGATTCGAGCAATGTTAGCGCTGCCATAATGTTTCCTCATGAATGATAGAAACATGTACATCAAAAGAGGGAGGGATACATTGAGCTATGCTGCCGTCAGCTCACGCCAGCGAACTCATCCTGAGCATTAACCGCATCAATAAAGAGTTTTAATCGACACAATTTAACCAAATAATTATAATGATGACCAAGCAAGGACATGGCACCAACAAATTCGGCGTCAATAAGCAAAGCTCATTATTCGAACAGCCAAATAAAACCGGAGGTTTTATGCCCGTATTTGAGTACAAAACGTTGAACTCTTTTATCGAAAATGGAGAGTGGAAATTAGCATACGGCGGAGCTGTATTTACAATTTATGAATTGGATGCTGTATTTTCATCCCTAGGAAAATTGGGATGGGAACTGATTTCAGTTTCGACACTTACGGATAGCAATGTAAAGTCATCAATTGGGTCAGCATTGACATTAGGGATAGGCGATGTTGGTGTTACACACACGAGTGGTGAGATATTTTATTTTAAGCGCGAATTATCGTCAGAAAACGAGTACTCAGAACACATAAAAATTAGAATGGCTAATATCAACAAAGTCATTGAAGCAGTAGATGACCAAAAAACATTTCAAACAGCGATGGTGAGAGCTGTGCCAGATCTAGTTTCTAACCTTAATAAGGCTGGATATAAAGTGGTGAAAAAAAATGATTCAAAATGGAAGATTATTGAGCCACTAGGTGGAACCAAGATTTGTAATTCTCATGAGGAGCTATGGGAATATTCCGAAGGAAAAATACACAAGTCACAGTGAACTGTATTGGCATATACTATGTTCATGCTAGTGTTAAAATTAAGCCTCAGTAACAAATCTATCCACAAAATTTCCGAATGCGAAAAAAACCAGCACAAGCTGTTAACATAAACGAACACCTATCGGCAAAAGAAATTGCCACGTATAACATCATCAAGTCACAGACTATGTCAAACCCAAACAACTCTAATCTAACGATATTATTGAGCTACTACTGAAAACATGGCCTCATTTAGCCCCGCCAGACTGTTAATCACCCATGCTGAGTTGCGTCAGTCACAAAACATTCGTTAATTATCAAGGCAGTAGCCATTACCCATCTCCATTGCACTTGCACTTGCACTTGCACTTGCACTTGCACTTGCAAATACAGTGTATCGACTTATTTACAACAGACCTAAACTGCTGATAAGGTGTGTTTGCTTGAACGTTGATAATTAAAAAAGGAGTATAAAAAAATGAAAAAATTAGTATATTTATTAGTACTGCCATTGGTCTTTCTGAGCGGATGCGCAACAATTATTGGCGATAGCACTCAATTAGTCCCAATTTCGAGCACACCAAGTGATGCATCAATAGTGATCGTAGATGAAAAAGGTTCTCAAATTTTCAAAGGATCAACACCTACAAACGTAACGTTGGAAAAAAGCGATGGTAGCTACTGGGGAAAAAAGAGTTACACCGTGGAAATATCTAAAGACGGGTATGAAACTCAAAGCATTCCAGTAAATGCGAGTGCGAATGGCTGGTATATTGGAGGCAATCTAATTTTTGGTGGTCTTATTGGCTGGTTCATCCTTGACCCAATGAATGGCGGAATGTACACACTTTCGCCCCAGCAAATATCTTCAGAACTTAACGAGCAAATGGCACACAACAACGGCGCTAAAGATGGCAGCATATCAATTGTGTTAGTTCAAGATGTTCCACCCTCACTACAAAAAGTAATGAAGAGAATAAATTAGTCCCCAATCGAGATGGGGAGCCGGGAGCCACTCCTGCGGCTCCCCTCCTACCGTTACACAGTTAGATTCTGGATGCACATCAATACTGTGATTTACCTCTAAACTTCATGGATCTACCTCCATCGGAACGGAGCTATTCGCCATCAATCGTGGTGGTCAATTCCCGCTAATTCAGGCTAGTGGTACCCCCCAGTGGCAGAATATCTGTCGCCTCTTTTGGCAGTTAACCTGTGATTGCTGATCTCAATTTATTAAAGCGCACATTTTAACCAATTACCAAAACATTTCCCATACATTCACCTATGACGCTAAGGGGATGCGATACTTTGTGATATCGAGCACTTGCTTTAAATCTAGCAGGTTTAAGTCACGCGTTCCGCAACCAGCTGAACCACCGCACTTAAGCCCTGATGATACTTACCCTCGCTGAAATTTCGTTGCGCTTCACGGGCGATAATAAAATTCAAACCTGCCAGTTCAGTTTCAAGCGCCGGTAATGACATAAACATTGCTTTCTGATCGGCCGGTGGCCCACCGATACCAGGCATTGCAAGTTGTTTTACCGTGTAAGCTTCTAATATTAATACGCCGCCAGGCTTAACACCGCTAACGATCTGTCGATGAATTTTTTTTCGTATCGAAGGCGGTAAATGGGCTGATATTGAAACAATACCGTCCCAGTGCGCGGGTGTAATCTCAAAATCGTCCAGATCGGCCTCTATCGTTGCAATTTCAACCCCCTTCTCTCGGCCTAATTGTCTAATTTTTTCCGGGCCCCGGCTGGACTGTTCAACGGCCGTTACCGTGAATCCCTTTGTAGCCAAAAAAACAGCATTCCTCCCCTCGCCTTCTGCCAGGCATAGTACGTTGCCAGGCTTGATGCGATGATATTCGGTGGCCAGAAATTCATTCGGTGCTTTGCCATAGGCATAATCGGTATCTGCATAACGTTCATCCCAAAATTCTTTCATTTTCGTCTCGCATCAATTTGTAACGTTAAAACGACACCATTATCCGTGCAGGTACACCGCCAAGGTGATTTTGACGGTGCACGTTTGGCGGTATACTTTTGATGGTGTCCTTGCAGGGGCCAGGACTACATTGCCGCTAACATTGCATTATAACTCGCGCCTATCGAATTACTACACAACGCTTGTGCTGGCTTGTTTGGCGAAAAAACGACTCTTGCAGTGATGAAATGCAAACATCAGTGGCCCCTGACAAGCCCTATTTATTGAAGAAGAGGATTTATGTTGGTTCCACCGTCGATGTTATATTCGCCCCCAGTAATGAGACTGGCTTCGTCAGAGGCGAGAAATGCAACCAAATTAGCAACCTCTTCCGGCTCACCAAACCGTTTTAGAGGAATTCGATCCTGCATTGCGGATGCGAATTTATTTATCTCCTCATCTGGCATGCCAAGCTTGCTGAAGATTGCGGTATTTATAGGGCCTGGATTCACTGAATTCACCCTGATTTTTCGTGGCGCCAGTTCAGAGGCCGCGGTGCGAGTCAATGAGTTCAGCGCGGCCTTGCTTGCGGCATAAACAGCGGTATTGGGCATTCCGGTATAGGCATTGATCGATGATAAATTAATCACCGATGCGCCATCAGACAAAATGGGGAGAAATTTTTGCAGCGTGAAGAACGCCCCTTTGAAGTTTATATTCATTGTATTATCAAATTGCGCTTCGGTAAGTTGCGCAACCGGCGCAAACGTTGCCACGCCCGCATTTACAAAAAGAATATCAACGTTGTTGAACCGGTCTTTCACCTGACTGACCAAAGCATCAATATCACTTAAATTGGCCTGATCGGCCACTAAACCGATAACACCAAGCTCTCTGGCGGCCGTTTCCACCGCCTGCTTATTGCGCCCGGTGATCACTACATTTGCCCCTAAGTCCTTGAATTTTTTAGCCCCAGCATAACCAATACCGCTGTTGCCCCCGGTGACCACTGCCGTTTTACCGTCTAATCTGCTCACTGATGTTGCTCCTGTCATCAAATAAAATTAAATATATACCGTTCGGTACATATTTCATATTCTGTACCGCAAGGTATATAATGTCAAGTGTGTAAGTGAATCAATTTTCTTGAGGTGAAAGATGGGTGCCGGACGCCTGCGTGAATTTAATAAAGATGATGCCCTGGAGAAAGCAACGACTCTGTTTTGGCGTGACGGCTATAACGGCACGTCACTGAGTGATCTCACCGCCATAATGGGAATCAACAAACCCAGTTTATATGCGGCATTTGGCAACAAAGAAGCATTGTTTATCGCTGCGTTAAATCAATATGTGGATAAACATGGCAGACCCCATATCGGTGAACTGCACACACCGAACACAACCTTAAAAAAACGATTACAAAACTATTTAAAATCGATCGTTCAAATGCATACGGACCCAATGTTACCCGGAGGCTGCTTTGTTACCACAAGCACCTGCGAGGCACGAAGTCATTGTTTGCCCGCTGATGCATTACAGACGATATCGAAAATAAACGAGGCGACCACAAAGGCTTACACTGACTTCTTTACGAATGAAGCACAACAAGGGAATTTAAGCACCACTGGCACACCGGATGTATTGGCAAATTACCTTTCAACACTGCTGAATGGTTTAGCGATAATGGCGAGAAAGGGGGCAAAAAGAAATGTACTTGATAAAGTGATTGACCATTCAATATCACTATTTTAAGGGATTTATTTTGAAGAATATTGTTTACGCCATATTGGCATACGCAATCCGTTCAGCCAGAATTTACCCATGGCGATTTAGGTGAACGGGACTCATACATTAAGAAATCAGATGACATTTACGAAAATTGTACTTTAAATAAAACGACAGTATATCGTTTCATTCATCCATTTATTTCATCACCTCAAGGGAGACACCATGCTAGAGAAAAACCAGCCAGCACCCGGATTCAGCGTAGCCAACCAACATAATAAAATCGTTAGCTTGTCTGACTATAAAGACAAGAAAAACGTAATTTTGTATTTTTATCCAAAAGATGATACGCCAGGCTGTACGATTGAAGCGAATCAATTTACTGAGCTTGCCAGCGAATTTGCCAAACTCGATACCGTGGTACTGGGTGTAAGTAAGGATTCGTGCAGCAGTCACCAGGCATTTATTGATAAATTTGGCCTTAAGGTGGATTTGCTGGCCGATACAACAGGCGAGCTTTGCGACGCCTATGGTGTCTGGCAGGAAAAGGAAAAAAATGGCGTAAAAAAAATGGGGATTGTGCGCTCAACCTTTATTATTGATAAAGAGGGAAATCTGGCTGATGCACTTTATGGTGTGACTGCTGAAGGTCATGCGCAGACTATGTTAGAAAAAGTGAGTAAACGTTAACTAACGCTACCTCAAGCAAGCCGTAACAAAGCATGGACTCGCGGCAATAAAAAGCAGCCGGACTTTCTATTATTTTCATTATAATCAAAACCATTTAACATAATTCGCGGCAAACCCTGGTATTGGCTCAACCGCTAATCACTACACAACTTACTATTTGTGCTTAACCTGAAAAGATTAGCAGCAAGATGCCGAGTACCAGGGTGATCAGCCCGATGGCAAATACCAGCCAGTCACCTTTTCCAAGCCCAGGTTCCAGTGTCGCAATGTCAGGCTTTGCCGGGTTGTAATACACCTGCACCCTGGAACCTGCGGGGTATTTTTCGACATAGTGCCTGGAAAACTCCTGGCTGGGCGTAACATCGCCGGAAAACGTTAATAATTGCTGGAAAGTTTGCTGTTCAACGCAATAACTAAACTTGATATGTGGCAACAATTCGTCAGCATCAGAAGAAACCATGGACTCCACAATACTTCCTTCAACGGCAGGCCACTGCAATGTTTTGCGCGCCCTGACAATAATGCGCAACCCCCATGATGCAACCAGAATTCCAGCAACAACAAATAGCCCCAAAATAATAGAATACGGATTAAACATGCATTACCACCTTTTTAAAACACCTTGGCAAAATATACGGCCAGTAGAACGATTCCGGATATCGACAAGGGCGAACTGCCCTCACGTTTACCCAGGCATGGAAAACTACCTAAATGCGGCGTTCATTTCAATAGCCTATGAACGGAACCCCGCTGGTTTTCGGTAATATAAAATATACCGGCCTATTTTTGCACTATTTTTCACTCTATTTATGATATGTTACTCAGCATATCGTCATAACGCGCATGACTAACGATACGATCATCTTACTATGCCCGAATTAAATACCACACTCGTGCTCATTACCAATGCTAAATTCTGGCAAAGTGGCGCCGGCTTTTGGGCAAGAACACAAGCAACCATTGGGTATCTCGCTCGTCACGTACACCTCACTGTAATCTATATCGACCCCGTCACTGAAACCGACTTGATTGAAATCCGGAAAATGGCTGTTGACTGTAAGATTATTGCGACTGGCAGTCAAATGAATGACACCTATCAACACAAACTTACCCGCTTGCAGGAAACACTTAAAAAGGCGAAAACTGCCGACATTTACCTGATCGACAAAACGGAGAATGCCTATACTCTTGACATAATCCCGAGCAACGCAATCAAGTTGCTGGATACTCATGACATTGTGCACAAACGCAACAAAAGCACTCGGTCTTTTAACGCCCCAGATGGTTTTCAGTTAACTGCGCAACAAGAACGCGATTTATTCGCACGTTTTGACGGTGTCATGTGCATTCAGGCGGATGACTATAACACCGTCAGCCAATGGCAGGGTAAATACAAATGCCTGCTGGTGCCACACCCATTATCCATACACCCCCAAATACCAATACAACCACCCACTCGAATTGGCATTGTCGCCAGTGACTGGCATGCCAATATTCATGGCCTGGCGCATTTTATTAAGCATATCTGGCCAAAATGTAAAACCAACACTGTCACACTCAACCTTTATGGATACGTAGCAAATGCCTTTAAAAACGTAACCCAGCCAAATATTCACCTTCATGGCTTTGCGCAAAACATTACAGACTGCTATAAAAACATCGACATTGCCATCAATCCGGTTTTATATGGCGCAGGCCTTAAAATCAAAACCATTGAAGCAATGGCGCATGGCATACCGTTGGTCACAACAAAAGAAGGCGCCAGTGGCCTGCTCCACTTGAAAGGCAAAGCTTTTTTAATGGCGAATAATGACGGACAATTTTCCAAATATTTAACCCAATTGCTCAACGATGATAACAAACGAAAACAGATATCTGAATTTGCCCTGAAATATGTTAGCGAACAGTTGAGTGAAGAGCAATGCTTTAGCCAGCTACTTGACTTTATTGCTGGTAACGATCGATTATAATTATAAAAATATATTGCCCTAGACTTATCTGCCTGCCCTCCTCGCCGACATTTTGGGTATTATGCGGTTGAATCCGGTTATGCCTGGCTTGATGAAGTTGCATCATTTCAACAGCCAATCATGCTCTCATCCTCGTAGCACATTTTAACATTGTCAACGGCAGCACTTTCCAGGACAATGCATCATGTGAATGACTGGTGATAACTAATCAACCCGTTTTGGCATGCACCGATGCCATTACACGTTCAAAACTCACCCAATGGCGACCTGGATAATAACGAGGATATGAAAGACTGCAATCAGTGCGGAAAGTGTTGCGTCAAGTATAGTAATGGCGGCCTGTCTGCGACGACAAGCGAAATTGAATTATGGGATATTTTCAGGCCAGATATATTTAGCTATGTTAGCGGTGGCAATATCTGGATGGACCCCGACACGGGCAAACAATTAACATTGTGCCCATGGCTGAAGAAACTACCGAATCAAGAAACCTATATTTGTGAAATCTATTATGACCGTCCCGATGACTGCAAACACTATCCGGTTACCATCGAGCAAATGGTAAACGATGAGTGCGAAATGCTGGAAGCACAGGACTTGGCAGCGCCGAAACAGGCACAGAAGACCTTAAACAGACTGATGGAAGATAGCCGCCCTCCTTTTGACAGCAAATGAATTAATTATATTTTTAGTGGTATATTTAATAATATAGTTAACAATACATTTAATAATAGCCGAATCGGTAGGCGATAATGGTCGGGCCTGATCGACTACACCTGAGCTATCGCTGTCGAACATCCACGCCAAAGCAACGACAGCTCAATTCTACAACGACCCGACCATTCGGTTTTTTATGAGTCAGAAAACATCGTTAAATATTGCGTATAACCCTCAGACTGTAACTTTTCCACCGGGATAAACCTTAGCGCTGCTGAATTCATACAGTAACGTTTCCCCGTTGGCGCTGGTCCATCGTCAAACACATGCCCGAGATGGGAATCCGCAACCCGGCTTCGGATCTCGGTTCGAGCAAACAATAAACGTCTGTCTTTCTTTTCAATGACCACATTGCCGGTAATCGGTCTTGTGAAACTGGGCCATCCTGTACCGGATTTATACTTGTCAGTAGAGCTAAACAACGGTTCACCTGACACAATATCAACATAGATCCCATCACGTTTATTGTCCCAATATTCATTATTAAACGGTCGCTCCGTACCCTCTTCCTGCGTAACCTTATATTGCAGGGGGGTTAACTGCTTTTTTAGCACTTCTTTGGTTGGTTTTATGAATTTCGTGTCAGTATTGCTTTCCATTTTCGCATTCTTGATTTCAGTTGTCATTTCAAATTCACCACCCCACACTTTTTTCAGATATTGATCTCGGCCAGAGCTATAGCGGTAAAGCATATACCGTAACGGGTTTTTCTGGTTGTAATCCTGGTGATAGGCTTCCGCCGGATAAAATTGCGTCGAAGCCAGTATTTCGGTCGCAATGGGGGCTGAGTACCTTCCGGATTTATCCAGTTTATTTTTAGAGGTTAATGCCAGTGCCTTCTGTTGGTCGTCATGATAGAAAATAACAGAGCGGTATTGTTCACCGCGGTCCTGAAACGAGCCACCGGCATCGGTGGGGTCAATTTGACGCCAATAGACATCCAGCAATTCGTCATAGGTGATAATACTGGCATCGTAGGTCACTTGCACCGCCTCGACATGCCCCGTGGTGCCAGCCGAAACCTGCTCATACACCGGGTTTTTCACATGCCCACCGATATACCCGGAAATTACCTCAGACACCCCATTTAATGCTTCAAAGGGTTTTTCCATGCACCAAAAACATCCCCCGGCAAACGTAGCAGTTTGCTGCGCCGATGTTTGATTGGCTTTCTCCTTCATTGCCACCTTATCGGCAGCTGCGCCTGCAAAGCCATAGGTTATTGATATTCCCAATATAATTGCGAAAATCGCCCAGTATTTTCCACGTATTTTTTTCATAATTCACCGTTATCTAGCATTACCGAATCAATAGTATTTTCGTATTCATTAAGCCTAATTCAGAATTATCAATGAATAATCACTAAATAATCACAAAAGTATCCGCGTACAACGAGGGCCAGTTGATGCCTGAACCACAGGCAGCGCCCCTAATCTATCGTATTTGAAATCGGCCTTATCGATTGCAAATACCCTGGAAAAATATGCCATGCGTTCGTATTTTATCGATGCCTGTCATTTTCCGAAACACTTGCCAGCAATCAGGCACCGTTCGTAAACAAGTAAACAGTTAGCCTACGTTATAGACCCACGGCCTGATGCTAAGTGCGAATACGCAGAAAAATATTTTCTGCGTTGCAGAGATCAATCGAATATGCAAAGCTATTAATGCATCACTCAACGCTCGACAAATAGGCCCGTAATTTGATGAGGATAAACAATAAACCTAAGCAGCAGATGAGACATCGCCACCTCGCGCTCATCACACTATTAAGCTTATTAATGACTGGATGCGGATCATTGAAGAAGCATATGGTTAGTGAGGCGATAACAGCAGATAATTATGAATTAAATAATTATGAATTAAATAAATATGGATCACTTGAATTACAAAATGCTGAAATTCAAATTCGGCCAATGAATAGATTAAACGTGGCATCCGGCATCATGCTTACGTTTCCTTTACCGCCACTTTATTATTTAACCAAAATAGCACCAACTGACTATTATCATTATTCAAGTTATTACGAATTTCGCGCCAGTAACCCGCCCGACCATTTTGTGGTGGAAATGCTCATATCGCCAGGGAACACGTCGCTAATGGTGGACCTATCAAAAGTAGCCCTTTCGATCGGCACGAAAAAACACTTTCCTAGCAGCGTAAAGGGACCGTTTGAGATAGTACGAGGTCAGGTATTTGGTATACGTATTAAGCGACGTGACTTTAGCCAATTATGTAACCCCAATAAAGTACTTGGCGAATCGACCGATTTAACCAACATCAGTATTCCGAAGGATGCGCGGCTATGCTTTGCGCTTACCTATGACACCTCGGCATTATCACCCAATATGGCATTTGCAATACATGTGGAGTCAATCGTGCAAAACCATATAAAACAAGCGATCCCAGCCGTAAATTTTCGCTTGGAGACGAGCGTTGAACTTAGCAACTAGCGGTAATGGCGGCCAATCATTCGTCGTTTATTTCGGCCAACGATATTCACCTAAACCGTACTCGACAATGAATCAGACAGTATAATGACCGACAGTGATTTTAAACCTGCATGGCCCCTGGGCAACAGGCACATGCAAACCCTGTGGCCTTTCGTATTCCGGCGACGAATTTTTGTGCCGTTCCAACAAGAACGCGTGGAGTTGCCGGATGGTGATTTTATAGATGTTTTCTGGTGTGGCTTCCACGTACAGAGTCAGCAGGCACAAACCGACGATGACCAACGCCCTATTGTCATTGTGCTACATGGGCTGGGCGGATGCTTTGAATCACATTACGTTAAAGGTATGATAACAGCACTGCATAAACACGGTTACCGTGTTGCGTTTATGCATGCGCGTGGCTGCAGTGGTGACAATAATCGTTTACCGCGAACATTTCATGCTGCTGACACCAGTGAATTAGACACACTGGCACAACTTATTCGGCAACGCTATCCGAGTACCGTAATAGCGGCCCTGGGGTTCTCTCTGGGGGCCAGCATTTTGCTAAAGTGGTTAGGTGCCAAAAACACAATTACCGCAGCAGCCGCAGTCTCCGTTCCGTTTAATCTGGCGGATACCGCAAAAGCATTAAACCACGGCTTTGCCCGCCTTTATCAAACACATTTGTTACGTCGACTAAAATCACTAACACTAAACCATATTAATGCCGGGCATTTATTTATAACAAAAAACAAGCTGCAGGCATTATCGTCTTTAGCGGAATATGATCAGCACATTACTGCCCCCGTTAACGGTTTTAGGGACGCCTCTCACTATTATCAAGTGGCCAGTTGCACACAATATTTAATTAACATTCAAAACCCCACATTAATTATTAATGCCAGGGACGACCCATTTGTGCCACCGCATTCCATTCCCATAAACAATGAACTGGGTCAGCAGATTACAATGGAACTGTCCAACGCGGGTGGTCATGTTGGGTTTTTACAGGGAAACCCGTTGAACACGACCCGGTATCTTGAGCACCGGATACCGCATTTTTTAAACATGCATTGCAAATAATCATTAGTGAATAATATCGATCCATGCACAATGACTCAACGTTACAGGCACAGCTATGTTGCCGGTAAATCAGCGATAAAATAAACCCATGTCACAGGCAAATCAATGTTACAGGTAAATCAATGCTAAACACGTGGCCCCCATGTTTGCGTAATCATTCACGATTGATTGTTGTTATTTTGCTGTGCATGGCCATTACGCTGCTATCATGCGATAACAAACCGGTACCGCTCAATGTACTGAAAAAAGATGCTGTGATTGTGGCCTTCGGGGACAGTATAACCTTTGGTAGTGGCGCCATTGCAGCTGAGAGTTATCCTGCGCAATTAGAGCGTCTTATTCAACGCACCGTCATTAATGAGGGCATCCCCGGTGAATTAAGTCGGGATGGTCTGGCTCGACTAGCAAGTGTCCTGCAAACACATCAACCTGATTTAGTCATTCTTTGCCATGGCGGCAACGACATATTGCGTAAAACCAACCACCAGATCATTGCTCAAAATTTAACAGCAATGATTAAGACATCAAGGCAATATGGTTCTCAGGTCGTCATCATTGGTGTGCCAACCCCTTCGCTGTTCTCTCTAAAATCAGCGGCGTTTTATACGGATATTGCCAAACAATTTGCATTGCCCATTGAGGCTAATATTCTGCCGACAATTGAAAGCAATCCTGAGGTGAAATCCGATGCCATCCACCCCAATGCGCGCGGCTATCAACAATTGGCGGAAGCGCTCGCCCGTTTACTGCACCAATCGGGGGCACTTTAAACCTTCCATTCTCACTTGCCAATCTAAACAATATCAATGACAAGATTTTTAGTAGCATTCCCACTCATTACACTAAACAGTCGACACTTTAAGGCATGCTTTCAGATTAAAGCGACTTTATAATGCAAATTTTGGGCTTTGTAGTCTAAACTTACTTAGAATTATGCCAATATAGTTAAGGTATTATCCCAAGATTTTTATTCATTTAATGGAGCTAAATCAGTTGAATGCTGTAAAAATGACTAAGATGCTAAAAACACAGGTGTTTTTTGAATATTTCGGCGCCAGGCGCATTAAATATGCAACGGGTTTACGAGGTTCGAAAATATACCTGCCAGAGCAATGCTGCCTGCGCAGCATTCCAAACGCTCCCAACCAACACGTTTAACTGTATAATTTACGTTTTCTGAAAACTTATGGCTGAAGACCACAGACTGTTTACACGCATCCCATTCGAGGCCTGTGCCAATATTATTGGCACCACGGAAGGCCGCTGGCAATGTACATTGATTGACATCTCACTAAAAGGAGTGCTTGTCTCTCAACCCGATGGCTGGGATGGGGCGCTTGATGACCCCTATTTGCTGGAATTGGATTTAGACAGTAAAGACGTTCAGATCTGTATGGAAGTATCTGTGGCCCACATTGAGAATAATCAAATCGGATTCCGTTGCGAACACATTGACCTCGACAGCATCACCCATCTGCGGCGTTTGGTTGAGCTGAATGTCGGCGATACTGAAATTCTTGGCCGGGAATTATCTTCGCTAGGGCACTAAGCCCACACGCCCCGATACCTGGCAAACAATTCGTGATTTCCCTGCCCGCCTGACCTTTAATTAACGGCGGCCACTGTTTACCTCAGCTATCGTTAGCTTAAACGTTAATAAACTTAGCCAGTGATTACTTCAAATGAAAGACAGCGCGGGTAGGTCCCAGTGTCAGACCAGACCGAGGGCATCACTGATTTTTTTAACCCCCATGACCTCCAGTCCTTCTATTCGCTGCTTGGGTAAATTGGCATGTGGCACTATCGCACGCTTAAAACCGTGTTTGGCCGCTTCCTGAAGGCGCTCCTGGCCACTGGGCACCGGCCTGATTTCACCAGACAACCCCACTTCACCGAACACCACCATATCATGGGGCAAGCATTGATCTTTAAAACTTGAAACGATCGCCAGAATCAATGCCAGATCAGCACTGGTTTCCATTACTTTTACACCACCAACGGCATTAACAAAGACATCCTGGTCACCGATATGTAATCCACCGTGGCGGTGTAATACGGCCAGCAACATGGCCAGACGATTTTGCTCAAGCCCCACGGCCAGACGCCGGGGATTATTCAATGAACTTTGATCCACCAGGGCCTGAATTTCGACCAATAGTGGGCGGGTGCCTTCCCACACCACTAACACGATGCTGCCGGAGACAGGCTCTTCACTTCGGCTCAGAAAAATGGCTGAGGGATTTTTGACTTCCCGCAAACCTTTTTCCGTCATTGCAAACACACCCAGTTCATTCACAGGGCCGAAGCGGTTTTTGGCGCTACGCATGGTGCGATAACGGCTGTCATTGGAGCCTTCGAGTAAAATCGAGCAATCGATCATATGCTCCAGTACTTTTGGGCCAGCCAGGGTGCCGTCTTTCGTGACATGCCCGATCAATAATAGAATTGTGCCGGTTTGTTTGGCAAAACGGGTTAAGTAAGCGGCACTTTCGCGCACCTGGGCTACACCGCCAGGGGCCGATTGCACGTCATTGAGATACATTACCTGTATGGAATCCACCACCATGATTTTGGGGCGAACCTGACTGGCCGCTTTACAAATGGCAACCACATCGGTTTCTGCCAGCATTTTTAGGTTTTTGGTTGTCAATGCCAGCCGGTTGGCGCGCAGGGCGATTTGCTGTAATGATTCTTCACCGGTAACGTAAAGCGCGCTGGTGGATTGCGCCAGATCACAAAGCACTTGCAGCAAAATCGTGCTTTTGCCTGCACCGGGGTTTCCCCCGATTAAAATAGCGGAGCCTGTCACGAACCCACCGCCCAGCACACGATCAAACTCACGAATACCCGAAGTCCGCCGTGGCGAGGATTCCAGGGTTATTTCATCCAGTGACTGTACGATTGAACGAGTACCGCTGTATCCTTCAAAGCGTCCCTCGCGTGGCGGTGCCTTGCCACTCACGGCAAATTCAGTCAGCGTATTCCATGCGTTACAATTGTCGCACTGGCCTTGCCACTTGCTGTAATCAGCGCCACAATCATTGCAGACGTAGGCTATTTTTCGCTTTGCCACTTTAGGTATTTATCAATGATTAGCTAACAATGATGAGTTAACAATGGCCAATTCCTGAATTCAAGTAATAATAGCCAGTTAACAATGATTAATTAACGCACGTTGTAATGCAGCACCGCACACGTTAGCGCGTCTCAACAAACTTAACCCGCTGGGTTACGTGGCAGAGCAGTTCATAGGCGATGGTTGACGCGTGATGCGCCACTTCTTCTACGGGTAACCCCTCTCCCCACAACACCACCGGGTCGCCCACATTGGCGCCTGGTAAAGCCCTGAGGTCCACACAGATCATGTCCATGGACACTCGTCCGATCAGGGTGGTGCGTTGCCCGTTTACGAGAATCGGTGTGCCGGATTTGGCATGCCGGGGATAACCATCGCCATACCCCAGTGCAACCACGCCTACGGACATGTCTTCCGGGCAAATCCAATCACCGCCATAGCCTACGGCATCCCCTTGTTTAAAATAATTGACGGCAATAAGCCGACTGCTCAAGGTCATCACGGGTATTAATTGATGATCAGCGGCAACGCACTGACTGAAGGGTGAAACACCGTATAACATTAATCCGGGCCTGACGAAATCCATGTGGGTGGCTGGCCAGTTTAAAATACCGGCGGAATTAGCCATCGACTTTTCAGCAACCAGGCTACCTGCAGTCGCGCTAAACACCGCCAACTGCTGGTCGGTGGTTATATCGTCCGTGTCATCAGCATTGGCCAGGTGAGACATGACGCAAATTTCCTTCACCAGGGGTATGGCCTCCAGACGTTGCCAGACCGTTTGCACAATGCTGGGAGGGAAACCCAGGCGATGCATGCCGGTGTCCACTTTCAACCAGACGTTTAAGCGCGATGCAGCATTGGATGCTGTGCGGGCATATTCTTCCAGCATCTCAAGCTGTGAAATATGATGAATCACCACTTCAAGGTTTTGCAATCCGGCTTTACTTAAATCAGAGACTGCAAACACGCCTTCGAGTAACACCACCGGCTTTCGAATACCGGCGTTGCGTAACAGCAGGGCTTCTTCCAAACCAGCCACACCAAACTTGTCTGCCGCGTCCAGCGCTTTTGCAACACGCACGATACCGTGGCCGTAAGCATCAGCCTTAATAATGGCAATAACCTGGGAATCTGGCGCAGCCTGCCGCACGCGTTGTAAGTTATGCTGTAACGCTGTGAGATTAATCGTCGCCTGGGGCGCGCGACTCATGAGTATCCTTCTTGGTCGTACATATTACCCGCATAATTTTCAAAGCGTGTATATTGACCTAAAAATGTCATGCGAACAGTTCCAATGGGGCCATTACGCTGCTTACCAATGATAATTTCGGCCACACCTTTGTCAGGACTATCCTGATCATAAACCTCATCGCGGTATATAAATGTGATGACATCGGCGTCCTGCTCAATAGCGCCGGACTCCCGTAAATCTGACATAACCGGGCGCTTGTTCGGACGTTGTTCAAGACTGCGATTAAGCTGTGACAGAGCAATGACGGGTACGTGTAATTCTTTAGCCAGGCCTTTAAGGGAACGGGAGATTTCCGAAATTTCATTGGTACGGTTTTCTTTGCTGCCATGTACCTGCATCAACTGCAGATAATCAATCACAATCAAACCTAAGCCGTGTTCACGCTTTAAACGCCGTGACCGCGATCGTAACTCGTTGGGAGATAGCGCAGCAGTGTCATCAATAAACATGGGCGCCTCGGCCAATTGACCCACGGCATGGGTGAGGCGAGGCCAGTCATCATCGTTTAATTTACCCGTGCGCACTTTATGCTGATCAATACGCCCAAGCGATGAGAGCATACGCATGGCCAGCTGTTCACCCGGCATTTCCATGCTGAAGATGGCAACCGGCAAGCCACCTTTTACAGCCGCATTTTCCGCAATATTAACCGCGAAGGTGGTCTTACCCATAGAAGGCCGCCCCGCCACAATCACCAGGTCACCGGCTTGCAGGCCAGAGGTATACTCATCGAAATCTTTAAACCCGGTGGAAACACCGGTTATGGGGTTATCCTGCTGGAACAGTGTATCGATACGATCAACCGCCTTGACCAGCAGATCTTTAATAGGCACAAAATCACGGCGTCCCCGCGCGCCATGTTCAGCGATTTGAAAAACCAGCTTTTCAGCATTGTCGAGTAGCTCTGCACTGTTACGCCCTTCCATTTCGTAACAACTGCTACTAATGTTGTGCCCCACTTGTATAAGCTGGCGTAAAATTGAACGCTCTCTTACAATTTTTGCATAGGCAATAATATTGGCCGCGCTAGGGGTGTTTTTAGCAAGCGACCCAAGATAAGCAAGCCCACCGGCATTATCCAGTTCACCCACTTTCTCCAGCCATTCAGAAAGCGTTACCACATCGTAAGGACTGCTTTTTTCAACCAGGCCGCTAACGGCACGAAATATCAGTCGATGGTCGCGGCGGTAAAAATCCTCCTCCATAATAAAATCGGATATTTTATCCCACGCGGGGTTATCCAGCATTAACCCACCCAGCACTGATTGCTCTGCCTCGACGGAATGGGGCGCGACTTTTAAGGATTCAGCCGCAAAATCGACTGTGTTTGTTGAAGCGACGGGTTCAATCATTTTATACGGCGTTTTTAGTTGTTTTAGGGTTACGAGATATTGACTTACAAATCTACTGACTAAATATTCTTAATTACTTCTTAATCATTCATTATTTAATCATCAGGCATCCCGGCCTGGCGTGCGGTATCGAGTCTTACGAATCGCTCAAATTACCGCTCTGGCATTCCATTACGACGGTGTATTACAATTCACAACAGAACTGCAAGCATAGCAAATGTAGAAACAGAAAGTGAGGGAGATTGAGAATATTTTTTACCTGTTCGTTGCCAAGTGCGACGCAAACTGGAATCAACTGATACAGATAGAATGCTTAACTGAAGGGAACTGGTAATTAGCCTGTCTAGCTCGCTGTAAATGTTTATAAAATTACTTGAGCCAAAATAAATTGAACAAATTTAACACGAATGTTCAACGCATCGGTGCGATATCGTTTTAACAATGCCATAACAAGCTTTTAACAACACAATGTTTCAGCAATACAATGGTTTAATAATACAAAGGTTTAACAATACAATGATTTCAACAATGTTATAGCATTGTTAAAACAGTTAATACCAACGCGTATGACTAACGAGTGCACTAAATCTTACAGTAACTGACTATATCCTACATCACTATAAGAAATACCCCCAATTTAACCTCACATTAGGCGGTATCATCAATTCTGAATGCAATTTCTGAATGCAATTAAGGTCAAGGCCGATGGAACTCACGAACCTTGGATCTCCCACAACGCTATGCAGGAAATTCTCTGAGCCTGGGCCGCTCGCTTTACTGCCTGGGTTGTATAACAGGAATCACTTGTAGGTGGGAACACATCTGCCGCTATAAGGTAATGACAAGCAATAACATACGACGCAATTAATCGATAACAGACACTTAACACGCATGCCCCTGCTAACTGCGTGATGCAATCATTCAGGGGCATGGCAATCAACCGCTTTTACACAATCTTATCAGCCGATCATCAATGATATAGACTACGGCTCAAAGTAGTCAATTATGCGGAAAAATCATACTATCTCTTCGCATATAACCATCAACCTATTTGTGCAGGTCGCTGAAAACATCAGCAACACTCATCAACCGGTGTTATGGCATTCTGTTATGGCATTCTTATGGCTTGTTTATAGCTTGAATAGTTCGACGAGCTAAGAACGCAACGACATATGTTGCGCAAACCAGTTAATAGCTCAAAACTATAGCGCAACGACATTAATGACGACGTTGGTTACCACATCACCATGTAATTCAATGCTAACGGTATGCTCCCCAGTTTGGCGGATAGCCCCTGCTGGTAAACGAACTTCCTGCTTCTCCACAGCAACACCAGCCTCAGCGATTGCGCTGGCAATATCACCGGGGCCTACTGAGCCGAACAATTTACCTTCATCACCGGCTTTTTGCGTGATAGTAACGCTGATTTTTTCAAGCGCGTCTTTGCGGGCTTCAGCGGTTGCCAGTTTTTCGGCAGCGGTTTTTTCCAACTCAGCACGGCGGGCTTCAAACTTGGTGACATTATCACCGGTAGCTGGAACCGCCATGCCTTTGGGGATTAAATAATTTCGGCCATATCCGGCTTTAACCTTAACAGTCTCACCCAGACCACCAAGGTTATACACCTTCTCAAGAAGTATTACATTCATTGATCTAACTCCATTAAATTGATTATTTCAATACGACTAATGCTGCCGGGCATTACATGAGTCGAAGATTACACACTACTTTAGTATTTCCGGCACATTGTTCTAAACCATTACAACAAAACAGCTGCTAACGAAGCCTTACGACTGACACGAATCCGCATCAATGCTTTGCAGCATTCCGGGCCATGCGCTTGCGAAAATCCATCCAGGTATCTATATAACCCGTTATAGCCACCAACTGAGACATTACAAAAACCAGCCCATACAATGCAACCAGCCAAACCCATTGCATATTTCTGATCGCCACAATGGCGTGCACCACTGCAATACCCTGCAACATATACATCATCATCACAATTAGCAGTATGTCTTTCATAACGTAAGACATATCGCCCATGGGCACTAATGCCAGGGTTGCAATCACGAGAGAAAAAACCGCCACTTTCTTACCCAACTGCAAACCATGAAATTCCTCGCGAAACCCCCCGGGATTATATAACCTGGCCTGCCAGGAACGCGCAATAAACAGGCTTACAATAGCACTCAATAACAACATCATGGTGACAAACCCTGTCATAATTGCGGCTAAACTCTGCAAACTATCAACAAACATCTGTTGCTGATCGGTTGCCATCGCCTGGGTAGTCTGCGCAAAAAACTCATTGAAGTGCGATTGCCACCAAAATGCGGTGTTACCCACCGCTAAATGAAACACAACAACAAAAACAATGCCGATTGCACCGGCTGCGGCAATCGTCACGGGCAGAGAGCGTGTTACCCGCAATATAGCACTAAGCAAACAGACCAATGACAAAAATGCCAGTAATGCGAATATGGCCGTCATAAAGACACCAAAGCTGCCGGTGATTGACGTTACCAGTGTCATCAACACGCCACTGGCAGCAACCAACACCAACCCTGCCGCAGTACCCTGTCGCAAACTCACAAAGGCAACGGTCGCCGCACTTAACAGGCCGAACGGCAGCAATATCATCGACAACATTGCAAACCCGACGGCGACAGCAATTGCCTGAGCCCGGCCACGCATTATGTAAGACGCAAGCGCTTTCATAATTTATTAGCTACCAATAATTAAAGTGGAGAATAAGCAAAATATGACAATTACCTAACACTAACGAGGTGGCCCAACACAGCCACTCTCTTCAGTCGCCGTTCATTCACAAGGGCGTTACGCCTGTTGTGGCATTCATTGATAAACCAATGCTTGATAAACCAATACCTGATAAACGAGCTTGACAAACAAGCCCGGCCAATGACCTCATTAAAGATCCACACGGGTATTAGTTAGTACGGCGTAAGGCGCAAAAAATCACATACTTTGCCGGATCACTCTACTTATGAGCGTCGCTGTACGGCAGTAACGCCAACGCTCGCGCGCGCTTGATGGCTCTTGCCAGCTGGCGTTGATATTTGGCGCTGGTACCGGTAATTCGACTGGGTACAATTTTACCGGTTTCAGTAACATAAGCTTTTAATGTTTGCAGGTCTTTGTAATCAATTTCTTTAACACCGTCGGCGGTAAACCGACAAAATTTTCTACGACGGAAATAACGGGACATAACGTGCCTCTCAAGATTCTCAATACTAAATTCTAAACTGGGCTGAATTACCTGAGCGGACTCAAGCTTCACTCAGCATCCGGAACTAATAACCTATTACTAACGCTACACGTTGATAACGTTACGCTTGCGCGGCAACGTCGTCGGATGAATCGTCGCTAACGGCATCAACAATCGTAGTGGCGGGTTTCGGTGCATCATTGTTATCACCACGGTCATCGTCGTCGGAATAGTCCCGGTCCCTGCCCTTTTCATCTTTTTGCCGAACTAATGGTGATGCTTCAGTAACCGCATCTTTGCGCACCATAAACATGTCACGAATAACCGCATCGTTAAATCGAAACGCATTTTTCAATTCGTCCAGTGTCTCGAGACTGCACTCAATATTCATTAACACATAATGTGCTTTATGGATTTTATTGATTGGATAAGCAAGCTGGCGGCGACCCCAGTCTTCCAGTCGGTGTAATTTGCCATCGGCATCTTCCACCATAGACCGATATCGCTCAATCATTGCAGGAACTTGTTCACTCTGGTCAGGGTGGACCAGAAACACGACTTCATAGTGTCTCACGATGTTCTCCTCGCGGGTTATGCCTCCCACAAACGTTGTTCACAACTCAATTATTGCGAAACATTGTCTGCAAAACACGGCTCATTGTTCGCGAACTGTGGTGAGGCAAGGAGTTAAAATAAAATGCTTCTTACTTACGGTTTCTTCCTTAAACTTTATTTAAATAAAGAAAGGGGGGCGATTTTACTGTAATTTCATAAATATTGTCCACTTTTTATGAGCAGTCGCTATCGGAATTGACAATAAAGCACCTCACCCTGGTTAGTCAGTATCGCAACAATCACACTAACTGATTGTTTTTATAGCTTTTTATGATGATATTTATTCACATTCACCATCTATAACGCCTTATTCGGATTTTAATGTTAATCGCTGACGCCGAGCCTCGTAGAGACAAATGCCGGTTGCAACCGACACATTCAGGCTATCCACGGCTCCCTGCATCGGGAGCTTCACCAAATGATCGCAGACTTCTTTGGTAAGACGTCGCAATCCGCTGCCTTCTGCCCCCATCACGATACCGACAGACCCAGTTAAATCGATATCATACAATAACTGGGAGGACTGGCCATCCGCGCCCACTAGCCAAACCCCTTTTTGTTGCAATTTTTTCAGGGTACGGCTTAAATTGGTCACCTGAATCACCGGCACTGAAAACGCAGCGCCGCTGGCAATTTTAATGGCACTGGGCGTTAATGTTGCGGCACGATCCTTCGGTACGACCACGGCATCGACACCCGCGCCATCGGCGCTGCGTAAACAAGCCCCTAAATTGTGTGGATCTTGAACACCATCCAAAATCAACAGCAATGCCGGGCGTTCCAAGCCATCAATTATCCGCTCCAAAACCGCTTCAGGATACGGTGCCGGCAGTTTGCACTGCGCAACAACACCCTGATGCCTGGCCTGCTGCACCATCGAGTCCAATTCGGTGCGCGTAACGTGCGAAATGGTGATGTTATTTCTTTCCACCAGCGTTGTGATTTTCTCGATACGTTGATCACGCCGTTTGTTATCACAATAGACTTCGAGCACACAGCCGGGGTTTGCTTTTAAGGTGGCATAAACCACATGCAAACCATAAATACATTGCATCTTAGACATACTGCCTCATTCGCTTAACGAAGGTTATGGGTGACTTGCCCATGATTTAACGATTGTTTTTAATCATGACGTTTAACCATGATTTTCACGCATCGTTTTCAGGTAATATTGTCAAGCGCTGCTTTAACGCACAACCTTTTTGCGCGCTGATTTTTTTCGTGTTGCGCTGGCTTTAGTGGCTGTAGCAGATTGTTTACTCTTATTTTTTTTAGCCACTGCCTTTTTAGGGGCTGACTTCTTTTTCGCTGCTTTTTTAACGGCCGATTTTTTCACCCCCTTAACCGCGACCGCTTTGTTAGCTGACCCGGTGCTTGAGGCTTTTGCCGTAGATGTTTTGGTTTTAATTTTGGCTTTGGAATTACTCTCAGTTTTAGCGTTGTTCTCAGTTTTAGCACTGCTCCTGGCTTTTTTCTTGCTCACCGGTTGCTCTAATGTGCTCTTATTCGGTTTTTTGCCTTTAGACCGCTTTCGTGACTTGTTTTTCGCTTTCTCTTCAGACGAACGCTGCCCTTTTTCATTCGCCTCTATGTCTGCTTTTTTAGCCGTGTGTTGTGGTGATTGTGCAGACTTTTTGCCTGACTTTTTATTGGGCTTACGTTTGGCATTCTCTTTTGCGCTATTTTTTGAGCTGTTTCTTGAACTATTTTTTGAACCGCTTTTTGAACCGCCTTTTGAATGACGCTTGGATTTGTCTTTTCGCGCACCACCGGCATCATGTTGCGTATCGGCTGAGGCCAGCTCAAAATCCATGCGTTTCTCATCAAGATCAACTCGAACGACTTTTACATTGACCTTATCGGCCAGGCGAAAGGTCTGATGCGTGCGCTCACCCACCAGACTATGTTTAACCGGATCAAAGTGATAATAATCATTATTTAAGGCCGTTACATGTACCAGGCCTTCGACATAGATATTTTGTAACTCAACAAATAATCCAAAGCTGGTCACACCGGTAATAATGCCATCAAAACACTCGCCGACTTTATCCATCATGTATTCACATTTTAGCCACGCGGTTACATCCCGGGTTGCTTCATCAGCGCGACGTTCGGTTGAGGAACATTGCGCGCCCAGTTTTAGCATGTCATTGTGGTCATAATAAAAGGGGCTGGTATTTTCAGGTGCATTTTCCTGGCTGAACACATGCCGTATAGCCCGATGCACCAACAAATCGGGGTAGCGTCTGATGGGCGAGGTAAAATGCGCATATTTTTCCAATGCCAGTCCAAAGTGACCGGTATTTTCAGGCGCATAAACGGCCTGCTTCAGGCTACGCAGCATAACGGTTTGTATCAAATGTGCATCGGGGCGGTCCCTCACCTGCGCCAACAATTGCGCATAATGCTCTGCCTCGGGATGATCCCCCCCGGAAAATGTTAACCCCAGGCTCGATAAAAATTCTCGTAAGTCAGTCAATCTATCAGCAGCTGGCGGTTCATGATCCCGGTAAAGGGTTGGTATTTTATGTTTAGCCAGGTATTTCGCCGCACAAATATTTGCAGAAATCATGCACTCTTCAATGTGTTTGTGCGCATCGTTACGCAGCAGCGGCACAATACTTTGAATTTTTTTATCGGGACCAAACTCTATCACTGTATCCGTGGTTTCAAATTCGATGGTGCCACGAACCTTGCGCTGCTTGGAAAAAGCGCGATAAAGCTTATTGAGGTTTTCCAGATGCGGCACAAGATCCTGATATTGCTGCCGCAACGCCTTGTCGCCAGACAACATCTTTGCCACATCATCATAAATAAGCCGGGCGTGAGAGCGCATAACGGCATCGTAAAACCGGTAGGAATTTATCGACCCTGACTCGCTTACAATCATGTCACACACCATGCAAAAGCGATCGACCTTAGGATTAATGGAGCATAATCCATTGGACAAAACTTCCGGTAGCATGGGAATAACGCGCCCTGGAAAATACACTGAATTACCGCGCTCCACTGCCGAGCGGTCCAGGGCTGAATCCGGCATTACATAGTGTGACACATCGGCGATAGCCACCAACAAGCGCCACCCTTTGCCGTGAGGCTCGCAATATACCGCGTCATCAAAATCCCTGGCATCTGCCCCATCGATGGTGACCAGTGGTAGTTCACGTATATCCTGCCGTTGCCCAATATCGCTGGCATCAACGTCAACGCTAAAGGCTTTTATTGCTTCGTTTACGTCGTCAGGCCACTCATGGGGTAGTTCATGGGCGCGAATCGCAACGTCAATCTCCATACCCGGCGCCATGTGCTCACCTAAAATTTCGACGATCTGCCCCATGGGTTGGCGGCGGCGTGTGGGCTGCTCCAACAACTGCACCACAACAATCTGCCCTTCGACGGCATCAGCCTGGTGTTCATGCGGCACCACAATATCGTGGGTAACGCGTTTGTTATCAGGAATCACGAACCCAACGCTTTTACTATGCGTCGAGTTTTGTGAAAAGCGGCCAACCACACGTTCGGTATTGCGTTCCAACACTTCAACAATGGCGCCTTCCCGGCGGCCTTTTCGATCGATGCCGGAAACATGCGCAACCACACGATCCCGGTGAAAAACCATGCGCATTTGACGTGCGGATAGGAACAAATCATCGCTGCTATCGTCAGGCACCAAAAACCCAAAACCATCGGGATGGGCAATTACATGGCCACGCACCAGATCCATTTTATCAATCAGGCCATAGCCGTTTCGTCGATTCCGGATCAATTGTCCGTCGCGCTCCATTGCGTTTAATCGCCGCTCCAGCGCCTCCAGGTCCGTGGGGTCTTCCAAATCAAGCATTTGCGCCAATTGTTGCTTACTGAGCGGCTCCCCCTTCTCGGCCAGGAATTCCATAATAAACTCCCGACTGGCAATGGGTCGGTCATATTTTCGAGCTTCGCGCTCCGCGAACGTGTCTTTTTTGGTGGTAAATTTTGTCATTTATAGTTTCATTTCTGAATGGGTGTATTTAAGTTGAGTAGAATTCGAACAAAAACTGATCATCAGTTAATTGTTCACTTTTCCATCATATCCCTCAAACTAACCGCTTTATTCAGAATACAATGGTGAGTACGCCATCAAGCGTAATGATGGTGCACCAGATCCCGAGCGGCGCAAATGATGTCGGATTTGACAATGAATGCTGCACTCGGTACAGTTGCGGCCGATTATACAAACTGGATGGGCTAAGGCATAGCGAATTCGGCGCGAGATACTCTTTGCAAGTTAATTACAAGGATTCCCGCGATTTCCCAGGGCCAACATAGTCGATTATGTTTGTATAATTAATCAGGATCAAGCCGAGGTGGTGAAATTGGTAGACACGCTAGCTTCAGGTGCTAGTGGGGGAAACCCCGTGGAGGTTCAAGTCCTCTCCTCGGCACCATATTTACAAACCGTCATAAACCACATTACGCATTGTTTTAATAGTTATTGATTTTGACACATTGTTGTTAAAAATATACTTTTTGAACATATAGTTTTTGAGCATACTTTCTTTCCCCCCAGCTTTCCCCCTGAGCTAGCGCAACCTCCGGCACATATTGGCGCAAGCCGCTCCACTCAGCCCTATATTGCAAACATCCACGCCGAGACGACATAAACTATTACCCTTTCAACATCAGCGCCTCGCAACGCTCGACTACCTGTTTTTGCTGATCCACCAGATTGATATCCTGGTAACGGGCGGCGAATGCGCGCGCCGCCGTGATGAAACCACTATCTTCCATGAGCAATTTTATTTGTTTTTTGAATTGGCACTTTTTATTTTCCGGCACATCATATAGCGCCGCCTTAAGATCGGCAGCACGCCTGGCAACAATGAACTGTTCGGCATGAATTGGCAGCAGTAACATTGGAATCCCTGCCAGTAATGACGCAGAGACCATACCGAGACCTGAATTACAAATAATCAACTGACATTCTTTAACAACCACATCCATTCGCAATGGTTTATCTGAGAAATCGACTGTTTCACAACGATATTTACGCACCAGTTCGCTCGATATTCCTGGCGAATAAACCAGGCAGGAATAACCACAAAGCTGAATATCCCGCAACAACCGCTCCAGGTGGGGATAATAAGAATGCACATAGACAAATACTTTTTTTCCATCAGTCGGCAACCAATGCGGGGTAACACCCTGCGCCGTATTAAATCTTGGCCCCCAATATCGTACATCCTGACGTTCCGGATAGTGATCTAATTCGCTTAAGGTGCATAAAAAATTTTCCTCGACATCAAAAAGATCGTTTAAAACTTCAAGTGGCGGCTGGTCAAGCTGCGTTAACACATGATTAATGACAGATAATACCCGTGAATCCCTATCCAAAAGCTGCTGCTTTTTTACGGCGACCCAGGGCCTGAAGCTCGGCAATGGAACTGTCGACGGCGGTACAAAAAAACCGGCGCCATACAATGCCCGGGGAATAGAGAGTAACCGGCTGGCCAATAATGCGGTTGGTGAGTGGTCGTGAAGTATTAAATCTGGCTTGGTTAACCGATAGAGTGTCCGCCATGCGTTAATGCGTGCCAACAATGATCTTGCATCACCAAACCCGTGGTTCAACAAAATATCAGAATAACTTAGCAATGCGGCAGGTTTATGAATGCGCTGAAAAAACAATGGCGCCTGTATAAAGTCAATGTTGTCATCAGCCAATAGCAACTGCGCCGTTACAATATCACTGACGATAAACTGGACACTATACCCCTTTGCTTTGAGTTGCCGTGCGACAGGAAGAAACCCATCGATATGACCAGCACCACCACCAAGCTCCCAAGTAAATATTATATGTCCCATATTAAAATTAATTAGATATTATTTTTATTAAATTTGATTCAGTATGAGAATAGTACAAAAATAATTAATTTGTGTATTAGTCTTTTCCTAAAAAGGTTGCTACCGAATAAGTCATAAACCCCACTACGTCAATGTATTCAACGCAGAGATATCGTTTATTTATATAACGCCAACAATGGTTATCAAGCAAATCTCTATCTCTCCCCACATTCAACGTAATCGCGAGACAATTGAGCGCTCAGGAATACCCACACTGCACATTAACCGCATTCTAAATCAATGGCTTGCCAAAACGGCAAGACTCACTATCAGTCTTCCGTCTGAGCTGCAAGTAAAAACAACATAAATAATAAGCGGCAACAGACATTGAAAAATAATGTTCCTAATTTTTCAATAGTAAATGCTATGTTCTATTTTTATGTGATAATTCTTGCTAAACTCAGCGGCCAGATCAAACACACCGCATAGAGCAACAACACGCGAAATTTGCACTACCTCCCCTTCAATGGCCAGGCAAGTGCATCGATGCGAAAACCTATAAATCAACCAAATATCAATTATTGTCGTGAGGGAGTATACCTGTAATGGGACAGTCTGTAATTCACCAACAACCGTTTAACAAACAACAAACAACCGCAATTATTGAATCCACGCTGCCACGCCGTCGCCGCAACATGCTTAACCTGCCTGTTATCTGCTGCATGGCAAGCCTGTCATTATTGGCTAGCAGTGAAGCGTTTGCCAATTCAGTCAGATTCAACCAGAACCAATACTTCTTTAACGAAACACAAGGCGACGCCAACCTTCAGGTTGATTTAACAATTACCGGTTATGGCGGACCTTGCGAGGTGGAGGTGCCAATCTCAATGACACCGCAAGAACCACCCATCGGTGTAGCAGCCATAGCCTCGCCCGGCAACGACTTTACCCTTAATACTGAGGTACTGAGAATCAGCGTTACCGGCACAGGGCCCGCCATCTATTCTGGCAACGTCGGCATTAGCATTACGGCGGATAATATTATAGAAGAAACCGAGTTTTTTAGTCTGTATTTTGGCTCACCCACGGTGGTATCGGGGCAGTGTTTCAGCAATGAACCACTGAACACCTCACAATCAACAAACATAATCATTGAAAACCCCCCTCAACTGCCGTCACTCACGATTAACGCCAAGCCAGGTCAGCGCGCCTCAGCAACGTTTACCATCAATACGGCGGTGGATGGGCTTTCAATTACCTCCGATCTCGCGGAAAGTGGCCTTACCAGTGTTTCTCCAAGTAGAGTATCCACACAAGACGCTTTACCCGCAACAATCACCTACGAGTACAATATTCCAGACGAAGTACCAATAGGTGAGCGAATCACGGATACACTAAGAATCACCACCAATCAGGATATTTCGTTCCGTGACCTCGCAATACCGGTTGAAATTAACGTGCAGGCCGGGCCGACACAAAAAGTCACCACTCAAACCCTGGGCAATGCCTGGGATTCCTTATGCGCAAACGCCTCTACAGAATTGTGTGACGGCATTACCGGTGACGATCTTACTCAGGAACAACGACGTGATTTATCACCGGAAGAGTTAACTGCGATGAGCACTGGTGTGATTAACATAACTAAAAATCACATGAGAACCATCATTAAGCAGCAACAGGCACGCCGTAACAGTGTAAAAGCCATCGACTTGACAAACGTCAGTGCCATTATCAATGGCCAGGCAATACCGGTAGGAAAAATTATTGACAGTTACTTACCGGCGCAATTGCAAACAGGTGGCTCTGCAGGGGACGCAGACATTGGCACTCCCTGGAGTTTTTTCGCCACGGGTAGCTTTAATAGTGGCGAGAAAGATGCCTCAAAAAACGATGATGGATTTGACTATGACACAACCGGGTTTACCCTGGGTGGTGATTACCGCATGTCCGGCAATTTATTTCTTGGTGGTGCATTGGGTACTGCCAGCATGAAGTCAGACTTTGCCAATAATGGTGGTGACTTGGATATAGACGACACCTCACTCACATTTTATGGCATCTATAATACCGAGCTATTTCATGTGGATTGGTCACTACACTACGGCCAGGTTGACTTTGAGTTCACCCGAAAAATCAGCAGCTTTTCCACTGAAACCGCCGGTGATACCGAAGCGGATAAATACGCACTGAGTGTCACCCTTGGCATGGATTATAATCAGAATGCCTGGTTATTAACGCCTTACATGCGTGTGGACTATATCGACACCACCATAGGCTCATTTCAAGAGACCGGTGGTAACGGGCTGGCGCTTGACATTAACAGCCAGGACGTTACCTCCACAACCACTGCGTTAGGCGGAAACTTTTCGTATGCTTCCAGTATGAATTGGGGCATATTAACACCCACAGCGCATCTTGAGTGGGTACATGAATACAATGACGATGACCGCAGCATTATCGCAGCGTTTGCGGCTAACCCAGGCATATCATTCGCTACGCCCGTCGATGCCCCCGATAAGGATTTTTTCGTCTGGAGTCTTGGCGTGAGTGCGGTGTTTCCACAGGGACGCGCTTTGTTCTTTAATTACGAAGGTGTATCACTACAGGAAAACCAGAGTAACGGCACTTTTTACATTGGCGGCCGTATGGATCTGTAAGTGCGCTTGCCGCCGACGCCGCGGATAGCACAGATAATGAGCGATTGAGTTAACACCAAACGTTACGTCCTCACGAAAAAACAAAAAAGGGCAAAGCGCACGACACGCTTTGCCCTTTTTTCATATTTTCCCGTAGACTATGAGACTCAGCTTAAACCAGATTAAAGCACTACCTGTATCACCACGCCATCTTTATATCGCCCATCAAGCCCCAATCAATGGCATTAAGATAAGAGTTCAAAGATCACATATTTTGTGCATTGGTTGAAAACTGCTGAAACACCTTAAATAATTTTTTTCGGGTTAGGTTACGGCCATTTATTAATCCGGACAATGAGTGTGCCGAATTATCAAACATGCCCTCGACTAAAGTAAATAAGTAAGCCTCAGTTATTTTCAGATGCGCTAACTGTCGAAGGTATTTCTCCAACTGCATCGCCTGATATGTCTCTGTAATGGGTTCAATATTGGCATTGGGACCACCAAACTCCGTTACAATGATCGGCTTCGATACAATAGACAACAAATTAACGTAGTATTTGTCCCATTGGTCAACATCATCATCGCAAACTTCAGAATTATCCCGCAATAACCGCGTGATAACACCCTGCTTGCAATATTCAACCTGACCCAATGCACCTTATTCAACAAACAACCCCGCCACAAAATTACTGTAAATGGCTTTTTGCAATCGAAAACCATTTTCATTAGCAATCGTACCCTTATAGCTTTGAATCAATCGGACACACCGGTCTTTTGCCTCCGACTCGATGTCAGTTAAAGGCCTAAGCTGCGATAGCTCATACCAGGCCATCAGATTGGTTCCCGGCCACGTTACACCATAATCGGCTGACTCGCGCATATTACGTTGTTGCATATACGTTACCGCCAATTCCATCAGATCCGAAATTTGATCAAACAGCATATGCTCAGCGGGCATCACTCGCCTTAAAGCAACGAGCCCGGACACGATAAAGCCATGATACTCAAGCTGCTGGTTATGTGCATCATTTGCACTGCCTTTGTTGGGGAACATGAATGGCAATATCCCTTCTTCATGGAGAAATACCGCCCTATCCAGGTAACGAGAATCCCCCGTTACATCATAAGCCAGCGACAACCCCTTGCTTAATGTCGATAAATAGTTAATGTTATGATGCAGTGGTTTATCCAAGGCCCAATTAGCGGCCGCATTAACAACATTTAACAACGTTTCATCACCGGTACGCTTGTATCCCCGCGCCATGGTTACCAAGGCATTGCCATGATCATAATAAAGTTCGGCAATATTTTCGCCGGGCAAGAATGTAACCCAGCCGTTTCGGATACAATCCGGGCACTCGGACATAATACGGCGCACCTTAGCGCCAAATTCCGGATTGTTAATATCAGCAGGAAACCCAAACACGTCACCACCGCTGGCTGCCTGAACCGTTGCCAGGTATGCAGTGGCTTGCGCTGCGCGTTGTGAATATACTTCCGATAAGGGGGATTCTTTTTCAGACAAGACCGTGTAAACATCAGCACGCCAGTAAACATCCCTTAGCGCCATTTTGTAGCCAAACGCGTTTACACCCCATGTTCCATTGCCATCGTAGAGGCGCTCGCTAAGGTGATGAAACAACTTGAATACCGACGAGTCCATCACGGGATCCACCGTTGAATCCGCTGCGCTGCATGCGGATAAAACCAATACCAGGATTAACAGCACTGACTGTTTAATACGTTTCATTTTTGTATTTTATGATTGCTTTTGCCACTAATATGAGCAGTAAATGAATATACGCTGTTGCTGACAAAAAACATGTCCACCACACAGAATGGAGCGTCTCTTTAAACGCTTAAATGATATGTTAACAAATATCTGACAAGAAGCAAATGCAGGGGATTTACACCAATACCGCTCAAATCACGATTCACCACGAAAATTGTATCCTGTTTTGACGATATTATTTTTACAAGAAATATACCCGTGGCGTTTAGAATTTAGGTGTTAAGTGTGCTTCCTATTTATTTCATGGCAAGGCGAAATGACGCGTAATAGCCGGACTATTGCAAGGAATTTCAACGCAACCATGGAAGCTGTTATGGAGAAAGATAGAGTAGGTGCAATTATGCCTAAATCCTAAACGCTACGGGTATATAAGGCTGCTATTGCGTATCCATCGCGGCAGTCGGGTCAACCTCGTACATGGCGGGTAAAGAATGGGCAATGCCGGCGTGGCAATCAATACAGGTTTTGCCCTGGTCAAAACCATCAATATGCTGGGCGACCGCACGGCGCCCCTGTTTCATATAGTCCATGGACTGGAAATCATGACAATTGCGGCATTCACGTGAATCGGTTTCTTTCATGGCCTTCCAGACATTTCGCGCAAGCTGCAAGCGTTTGGCTTCAAATTTTTCAGGGATGCTTATAGACCCTAGCACCTTGTGATACAGCTCATTGCTGGCCTTTATTTTACGCACCATTTTGTGAATCCAATCTTTGGGTACATGACAATCCGGGCAAATCGCCCGGACCCCGCTACGATTGGAATAATGAATCGTGTCCTGGTATTCCTTATAAACATTCTCTTCCATTTCATGGCAGGATATGCAAAACATTTCCGTATTGGTGGCTTCCATGGCCGTATTAAACCCACCCCAAAACAATATGCCGGCGACAAATCCCACGCTTAGCAGCGCCACAATTGAATACCGGGCCGAGGGACGCCGTAGCATGGCAATCATTGATGTTGGTTTTTCCTGAGTCATAACATTCTTCTCTTTGGGTTTGGCCTGCAGTGACGAACGGCTTAGAGCCCCGGCTTTATTGATATCCGTTATTGATTCGTATCATTGATAATCGTTGTTGATAATTGTTATTAAAAATAGTGACTGAAGACAGCTATTTGTGCTGACTGCCGGTAATGGCCTGGACTGGTATAAATTGGTTTTCTACCAACGGTTTCTGATCCACTTGTGGCACGTGACATTGTGGACAAAAATAGCGTCGTGGCGATACATTCGCAAGCACTTGACCGTCCCGGTCCTGAAAATGTGTCTGACTGATTTTAGTGGCTTTGGCTACTTTATAATTAGCCCAACTATGGCAAGTGAGGCATTTATTGAATTTAAGATTAATGCGGTAACCCTCAATGGAATGCGGAATTAATGGTGGCTGCTGAACATAGTCCCGTTTAATGGGCTCTTTGTCTTCCTGCCAACGGGTAATTTTCGGTGTTGCTGACGAGCTATCGACGGCATGATCACCACGCAATGATTGTACTTCCGCGATGACATTACCTGACAATATAAAAGCCGTAACAACGTAAAACAACGCGCATTTTATTATCAATAACGATTTCATAAAACGGTCTCCTGTTGATCCTTATATCATTTTTCCTGAAAACAAAAACCAAAATTGAACACCGCCTGCAGTCTCCGCAAATTTGGATAGAAACTGACGCCGGGCCAGACGCTCAGGACTTGTGATATTCACGTTACCCATTGTCAACTTCTACTGCGCCTGCTTGTCACATTTATAGGGTATACAAAAAAGTAAGCGTGGAATTCATCCTTCAGGCTCGTATTATTTTCACCGCTGTCTTTTTAAAATCCGCTTGTTTGGACAGCGGATCGGTTGCATCGAGGATTAATTTATTAACCAGACGGCTGGCATCAAACCAGGGAATAAACACCAATCCCTCGGGCACCCGATTACGACCCCGTGTTTCAACCAACGCTTCAATTTCACCACGCCGACTAACAATTTTAGCCGCCATACCACGACGCAAGCCGCGCTTTTTAGCATCATTGGGATGCATAAACACCACCGCATCGGGAAAGGCACGATACAATTCCGGAATCCGACGGGTCATGGAACCGGAATGCCAGTGTTCCAATACACGCCCCGTGCTCATCCACAAATCATATTCCTGGTCGGGACTCTCAGCAGGTGGCTCATAGGGCGCAAAGATAATATTGGCCCGGCCATCCTTGTTACCATAAAATTTCACCCCCTCCCCGACTGCGACGTGTGAATCATAACCTTCACGATAACGCCACAAGGTTTCCTTACCATTGATCACTGGCCAGCGCATGCCCCGCACTTTATGGTATTGATCAAACTCACCTAGTTCATGGCCCTTTTTCGGCCCTTCCAGCCCAAAAATTCGGTACTCTTCATACAGCCCTTTTTGCACATAAAAGCCAAAGTGTTTCATTTCATCGTTGTCATACGCATTTCCGCGGTCATCAGTAACGTTCTGTTGCCCAAACTTATCAACCTGGCCGTTGCGAAATAATACGTCGAATAAAGTTTTACCACGATATTTCGGGCTTTTATCGAGCAATGCTTTAGGCCAGACTTCGTCCGTGGTAAAGCGTTTGGCGAACTCCATTATTTGCCACAAATCTGATTTAGATTCTCCGGGCCCTTTCACCTGTTGACGCCAAAATTGACTGCGCCGTTCTGCATTACCATAGGCCCCTTCTTTCTCCACCCACATCGCCGTTGGCAATATTAAATCAGCGGCCATGGTTGATACGGTTGGGTATGGGTCGGACACCACGGTAAAATTAGCCGGATCACGCCAACCAGGGTACATTTCATCGTTAATATTAGGCCCGGCATGCATATTGTTATTGCACATTTGCCAGTAACAATTAATTTTCCTGTCCTTTAGATGGCGCTGCATTAACACCGCATGGGCGCCAATTTCCCCAGGTATCGTACCTTGCGGCAGTTTCCACACTTTTTCGGCAAACGCCCGGTGCTCGGCGTTAGTTACCACCAGATCGGCCGGTAACCGATGGGAGAAAGTACCCACTTCACGGGCAGTACCGCAGGCAGAGGGCTGCCCCGTCAGTGAAAACGGGCTGTTGCCGGGCTCGGATATCTTGCCCATTAAGAGATGCACATTATATATAAGGCCGTTGACCCACACGCCACGCACATGCTGGTTAAACCCCATGGTCCAGAAGGACGTTATTTTGCGTTTCGGATCGGCATATTGTTTTGCCAGTTTCAATAATTTATCCTTCGGCACTTTGGACAGCTTGGCGGTGTATTCAAGGGTGTAGGGTTTTACCAAACGGGCATATTCCTCAAACGTGATCGCGCTTAAATTTCCTTTACCGGAATTTTTTGCGTTTTTCTCCCGCGGATCTTCCGGGCGCAGGCCATAACCAATGTCGGTGGGAGTAACGTTGAAGTTTACCAGTTTGTCGATAAAGGCTTTGTTATAGGCCTTGTTTTCAATAATATAATTGGCAATGTAATTCAGTATGGCCAGATCGGTTTGGGGTTCGAAGATCATACCGTTATCGGCAAGCTCAAAACTCCGATGCTCAAACGTGGACAGCACATGCACCTGGCACCCGGTTTTAGTTAACCGTGTATCGGCCAGGCGTGACCAAAGAATCGGATGCATCTCCGCCATATTCGAGCCCCACAGCACAAAGGTGTCGGCATGTTCAAGGTCATCGTAACACCCCATGGGTTCGTCCGCCCCGAAAGCGCGCATTAAGCCACCCACGGCGGATGCCATGCAATGCCGGGCATTGGGGTCAATATTGTTGGTACGAAAACCGGCTTTATATAATTTGGATCCGGCATAACCCTCCCATACAGTCCATTGCCCTGAACCAAACATGGCCACGGCATCCGGACCTTTGAGCTTGATCGCCGCCTTCCATTTCTTAGCCATAATATCGAACGCTTCGTCCCAACTAACAGGTTCAAACTCACCGTCCTTGTGAAACCGACCATCGCGCTTACGCAATAGGGGCTGGGTAAGACGATCTTTGCCGTAAAGCACTTTCGAGAGGAAATAACCCTTAATACAATTTAATCCACGATTAACCGGCGCTTCAGGATCACCCTGGGTTGCAACTATTCGATCATCTTTTGTGCCAACCAGTACACTGCAACCAGTACCACAATAGCGGCAGGCGGCTTTATCCCACCGAATAATATCCTGTGATTTTGCCAGCGCCTCTTTTACACCCGGTATCGTGATGCCGGCAGCTGCGGCAGTGGCCGCAACGGCATTTATTTTCATGAATTCCCGCCGGTTTAGACTCATCCTGGTTCTCCTATTGAGGTAAGCTTGTCACCCGGCATTAACGGGTCGTCAAAGTGATGATAAATTAATGACGTCGACAATACCCCTGCGATGTCATCAAACGAATTAATGGTATCGAACATGAGACCGGCTTCATCTTCAATGGTGACAACCAGACGGCCATCATTGGTCGCGGCATGAACTTCAACACCTGGGCGTGCACTCAACCGTGAACTAACGCTTTCCACTAAATCAGGACGACTATGGACCAATACACCGGAAATATTCATAATGTTTACCTTTTCTGATCATTCACTAATGGTGTTGTTACGTATGGTTACCGGTCATTAGGCCGAAACACCAACAGAGATCGCATCAACCGGACAGGCAGCGACACAAGCGCCGCAACCTGTGCAATCAGTTTCGACCAGTTGCGGTTGTGGTACACACCCGGCTGTTAGTTGAAATCGTATGGCCTGGGTTTCACATCCCTCTGTACAGCAGCGGCATATGACCCCCTGGTACGTGATACAACGTTCACCAATTAAGGCTTTTAATGCCCAAGGGGCATCACGGGTATCCAACGACGACTGTAAGGCACCTGTTTTACACAGGGCCGCGCACTGGCCACAGAACTCACATTCGCCGTGGCGAAAATCGACAGCAGGAAATCCAGCCCGCGCTTTGACCAAGATCGAAGTGGGACAGCATTGAATACAATCACCACAACCACTGCACAACTCAATAAACAAAGCCTCTTCCACCGCCCACGGCGGCCTAAGCGCATTTTCACCGCCTCGAAAGTCGCCGCTTAAAAACTGCATTCGGGAAATAGTTTGCTTCAAGAAAGGTTAAGCCCTGGTAGCTGTAGTAATGCTAAATACAATTTTTTGCACTTCGAAAAGCCCAATTACACTAGTGTAGTGTATTAAACAGAATGGTGATTCAGCGCTCCCCCTTCCTTACGAAAAGAATCGTTGACACAAGGCGTCGTTCGCCGGGAACGTAGGCCACCTTGCCAAGAATGACAACGAAGTGTCAGCGAATTTGGGGAGCGCCCTACGGGCAAAGCGCTAAAAACCCATCTGTGTTGTTGCGCTTTCTCGACGTAGGGTCACTATGCCTTCGCCCTGGTTTCGACAGCGCGCCTAACAGCTGAATTTTTAGCGCTTTGCTGAATCTCCATTCTGTTTAATACACTACGCTAGATTGTACGAACTAATATTCGATGCTACCTTGAGATAGGTCAGTTAAATTGAACTGAATGGAATTCCGAACATCAGCCGTTAAGCGCTGGCTCCCAGCATTCGTAGCAATTACGCCAAACAGAAGGGGCAGCGCTGGGCACCCTATTTTCCTATTGATATCATGAAGTTATACTTAACCGCGGCACCTATCAATGGTAAGTTTAACGAACAAAATCAGGCAAAAGTAATGCAGGCCAGGTGGTACGAACAACAAAGGTATTTCTGAACGATAAAAGGGGTGGCGCTGCCGACTCTCTTATGCCCCTATCATGAAATTGACGTCAAACCCTTGCCGTTGGCGTAATAAGTAACCGATGTTTGCCAACCTGAGAATATGCCCGAATACCGATATCCTGCACCAATACATCCGGCAATTCATCAGCATCACCATCATCAACGAAGGCAATAAACCAATACGTTTAAAAGTATGGGGATTGTTACGGCTTAGGACGACAAAAGTAACTAATATTCGGGGGTTTAAGCAAACAACCGTTTATGTTTGTAACTGGCGTTTCAAAAAAAAGCGGGCTTTCGCCCGCTTTTTCAACACTGAACAATGTATTGTTTACTGTATTACCAATTATTGCACCGCAGTCAGGCAATCAACAACCATGTAGGGAAAGCCATTAGTATCCGCATCTGCAAAACACTGCGATTGATTCACAGTGGCGTTGCCCTCAAGGAAGCCTGTACCGGCCACGCTAAACGAGCCACTGGTCACTTCAGTTAAGGATAAAAATTGGTCGCCAACTTGGACCATTCCCCGATCAGTCAACACCGTACCACTGGGTGCCGTCGTCCCCAAGGAAGCTTGCAATGACGTATCAGCACTGTTTAGTGCTCCAAATGAGGCAAAAAAGTCAGATAGCTCACCATTCAGGTTTGACGCGGAAATTGAGAGATTCATCGCTGTGTCCAATGTTACGGACTGCTGATTGCCGCTGACGGTAAAATCCATGGTATCCATTGCAACATTAAGCGCTTCGGTACCGTTAATTTTCAATGATATTGGTGAGTCGCCTAATCCTACCCCGCTGGCGGCGATAACGTCGTCATCAATTGAGCCATTGAAGGTGAATACCCCCGTTAAACCAGCCAGATCAAATGTAGTCGGCAATAATACCGCAGAATCATTCATATCCTCAATTGCCGTTACCACTGCAATCGCGCCCAAACCAAATGAAATTGCCGCTTCATTTGTTAAGCCGTTCGCTTCAACACCAAATACGTTACTGCTTTGAGCAATGGTCAGGCTGTTGAATTCCCCATCCATCATTCCCGAAATACTGATGGCCTGAGGGATACTTAACACACTGGAACCATGTTGATCGCCTAACTTCGTGATGGTCAAACGAATGGCGCCTTCAAACGTATCGAACGATGTGATATCGGCGCTAGGACTGGTTTCAGATGCAGGGAGCTCTTCAGCAGACATAAGTAGCTCATCGATGGCAACCAACGTATTATTTAATTCAGCAAATATTGTCTCTAAATACACTGAATTACTTGCGTAACCAATAACGAAAGGCCCATGGGTATCAAATTTAAACGTTAATTTACCTTCCGTATCAGACGTTACCTGTTGTTCAACTGAGACATACTGTAAAAAATTTTCGCATTCTGCCATTTCAGCAGCACTATCTGAATCTACACATAACGCCTCTATATTCGGGCGGTACACAACCACCCCACCTTCCACGGTACCTTCGTCCATTATTTGATTCAGTATTCTCACAATATCATCACTGGGTGAAGACTCGCCCATGTGTGCATCCAGGGGCATAATACCGTTAGCGCTAATGCCGCTCATTTTCTGAATTATAGTATTGCTTTTACTGAACAAATCATTGCTCGACATGACGGACACTGGTACGCGGCTGTTATCGTTACCAAACAACACATCGACTGCTGTAGAGTTATTTACCACGGTATTCAAACCGTCAACTGAGGCATCCATGGTATTGGAAATACTATCAACGACAGCAGCCCGCGCTGATGCTACTTTTTCACTATTGGGTCGACCATCATTCAATGGATTATCAGAACTACCGGAATTTGAGCTGGAACACGCCCCCAGTAACAAAAACCCACCATAGAATGCAGTGCCCACGATCAATCTCAAATTTTTCATTAAATTAAGCCCCTCGTCGTACATAAATGGAAAATAAAGCATTAGAATTATCATTTAGTGCCATGATATTGACTGAATAAACAGGAATATACTGAATTCCGGCGTTATTATAGTACAATTATCCGATTGAAGTTAACATGAAAATTACAGATAAAACCTATTCGTATTTGTCTATTACCTAACCACTTAATTACTGATAACGCCCGGTAACATCGTTACCGTTTCCGTAACCATTTGTATTTAGTTGCATTAAAATGAATCGTCGGGATTTTTTACAATTAGCAGGTACTTTTGCCGCCAGTGCAATAACCGGCGGTATATTAAGCAGTTGCCACAGGAGCAGGCATTCAGTCAACGGTACCGATCGTTTTCCCCAAGGCGTCGCCTCGGGCGACCCAACGCCAACCTCGGTCGTGCTTTGGACACGAGCAAAGTCAATGGGTAACCTGACAGTCCCCATCGTCTGCGAGGTGGCAACAACTCGGGACTTTTCGCAATTGGTGTCGAATCAGGCATTTCAGGTGGATAGCAGCAGTGATTTCACTCTACGGGTATTACTGGAGCAGCTTGAACCAGATACTCACTACTATTACCGCTTTATCATTAATGATGACGTAACGTCAATAACTGGCCGTACCCGAACAGCGCCGGCATTACACCAGCAAACACCCATCCGCTTTGCCTTCGTATCCTGCCAGGAGCGGTTGAATGGTTTTTACAACGCCTATCGGCGCATGATAATAGACGATGACAACCGAACCCCTGATGAGCAAATCCGATTCGTATTGCACCTCGGTGATTTCATTTATGAAACACGTAATGAATCCTATCAACAGCCGGTTGATGAAAACAACAATCCAATGGCAGGCGGCCTGCTCAATGGCGCAGGAGAGCAACGTACCATGCCGCCGTTTCCCCATGGCGGCGTAACATCGTCAGGTATAGAATATGCCAAAACCGTGGATGACTACCGGCATTTGTATAAACACTATTTAAGTGACCCGGACTTACAGGCGGCGAGAGCGCGATGGCCGTTTATAGGCATATGGGATGATCACGAATTCTCCGATGACTGTTGGCAAACAGAAGCAAACTATAATGATACCGGAAATAACAGCAATATTGACGAAGCCTCACAGCAGCGTAAAGTCGCGGCAAATCAGGCCTGGTTTGAGTTCATACCGGCGAACCTCGCGCAGTCCGAAACCCCGCAGGAAGACCTGGTCCATACAAAACCGTTTGAATATGTTTCAGTAAACAATGTTGCCAATGACACTGTCAATGAGGAGAATATGGCTGATAATGCGGACAACCTGGCCGCCATTAACTCCATGTCGATATACAGAAGCCTTCGGTTCGGTCAATGCCTGAACCTGGTCTTAACTGACAACCGCTCTTACCGTAGCGATCATGCAGTACCTGAATCCATCAGCGGCAATTTCGATTTTTTCCTTCAGCCTCGCGTGGCGGTTCCATTGTATATTCTTAATCAACTCGACGCAGGGAAAACAGCAAATAACAATAACCCCCATACCCATATCTATGTGGGGGATGTTGTTCCAAATCCGCGGCTTGACTCCCCGCCAGGCACCCTGTTAGGCAGCGTACAAAAGCAATGGTGGAAAGACATCATGCGCCATTCTGATAGCGATTGGAATGTATGGGCCAATTCAGTGCCACTAATGCGAATGCTGCTTAATATGAACAGCTTGAGTCGAAGCGTGCCGGACCTCGTGCTAAGTGCCGACACCTGGGATGGTTACGTGACAGAACGAAATGAGTTAATGTCATATTTATTAACGAATGACATTGCCAATGTGGTATCTTTTTCCGGTGATGTGCATGCGCACATGGCCGGTGTGGTCATGCAGGACTACGAACTGTTTCATAATGTGGAGACCAGTCATGAGGCGCTGCCGGCCATGGCTGAGGTTGTCTGCGCCGGTATTAGTTCGCGTTCCCAATTTTCTGTCGTAGAGGAATTCACCCGCATCGAGAATCCCAACGAGCTTGAACGGTCAATACGAAGCCTTATTACCTATGACGCCGTTGATGCCACTGAAACAATGACAACACCCCTGTCATCGCCACAAGCCAGCTCTCCCAAAAGCACCCGGATCAATAACCTGAACAACACGCTGTTAAACGGCGTGCAGTCAGGCTTGGTTGCCGCAAGAACTAACGCCAACAGCGATATCCAACAATTGAGAAACCCATTGGTTAACGGTCACTTGAAATATATCGATACCGATGCCAATGGTTATGGTTTGGCTACGGTAACGGGCGAAAACATATCGGTGGAACTACTATCAATAACGACCGTTACAGTAGACTCCGACATAAGCGACCCTGAGGTTAAACGAACGGCAACGTTTACCATCCCAAAAACTGATTTGGCCGGGACAGCAACCATTTCAGAACCACGCATTCACGGCTCACCACCTTTTCCATTTTTACAACCGGACAGTTAACGGTCAAAGCACACGAGTCTTGAATGGATTGCGCGCTGCACAAGCTCGCAAGCAACTACCCATTACCGCTTCGCCGCTAAATTCATCATAAAAAGAGCAAAATGGCAAAATAGTGACTGACACTGCCGGCAAGGACAAACAAATGCCAGACCCCATGGCACCAGGGATACCAGTGGTCCAGGACAAAAAACACAATGCCTGACGTGTAAAAAATCCCGCCGGCTAACAACCAGTAAAAACCCTGCGGCGGCAAAGCGGCAAGCAACGGGTCCAGGGCAAACAGGCACATCCAACCCATGACCAGATAAATCACTATTGGCACCACTCGCTTTCCCTTCGTGGGTAGTGCATCCAATACAATCCCAAGCACTGCCAACCCCCAGATGGCGCCAAACATCCACCAGCCCAGCGTGCCGTTAAGCACAACCAGTGTAAAGGGGGTATACGTGCCTGCAATCAGCAGGTATATAGCCTGGTAATCGAGGATACGAAATACCCGTTTCGCCGGGCCGGACAGACTATGATACAGGGTTGAGAAAACATAGAGCAGGATTAGCGTGAAGCCATAGATGCTGAAACTGACAATTTTTCGGGCATCGCCATCCATGACAGCCGATGTCACCAATACCACCGCACCTGCAAGTGCTAGCACTGCGCCGATGAGGTGACTAATGCTGTTAAATCGTTCGCCTTTATACATATCCAGTTACATCCAATGGTTGATTGTGCTTCTCGGCCTGGCGACATATAAAGCCGCCCAGCGCAACAGCGTTTTAGATAAACATTTATCTTCTGGCGTTAAACCACCAGCCCTGTAGTTGTAATACCAGACCATAAATCACCGGCAATACCAGCAGGCATAAAATTGTGACGGTCACCATGCCGCCAACCATCGGCGCTGCAATACGCTGCATCACTTCGGAACCGGTGCCGCTGCCCCACATGATGGGCAATAGGCCGGCAATGATCGCTGTTGCGGTCATGGCAATGGGTCGAACACGCTCCGATGTTCCTGATTGAACCGCACTCATTATTTCCGCCGCCGTCAAATGGGCTTCGCTGGGCATCCCCCGATCCATACCAGCACCATGCCCACTGGCCTCTGACGAGGCTTTGATCTGGCGTTGTTTTTCGATTTCCTGGTCGATAAAGGTCATCACCAACACTCCTATCTCAGCAGCCACCCCGGCCAGTGCGATAAAACCGACCGCCACAGCAATGGAAAGATTATATCCCAACATATAAATCAGCCAAAAACCACCAATCAATCCAAAGGGGATGGAAATCATCACCACCAGTGGTGCGGTGATATTGCGAAAATTAAAATACAGCAGCAGGAAAATCAGCAACAAGGTGGCCGGAATTACAATACGCAATCGTTGCGCTGCACGCTCCATGTACTCAAACTGACCGGACCAGACCAGGTTATAACCGGCGGGAATCACCACCCGGCTCGCGACGACTGCTTTGGCCTGTGCCACATAACCACCAATGTCAGAGGATTTTATGTCGACATAGACCCAGGCGTTAGGCCGAGAATTTTCACTCTTGATCGAAGGCGGGCCACGACGCAGTTTAAGATCCGCAACCAGCGAGAGCGGAATCTGCGCACCAGTGGGGGTTGGCACTAACACCTGCCCCAGGCTATCCAGGTTATCACGCAACTCCCGCGGATAGCGCAAATTTACGGGGTAACGCTCCAGCCCTTCCACAGTCTGAGTCACATTCATGCCGCCAATCGCACTTTGGATGATCTCCTGCACATCGCCCACGGTAAGACCATAACGCGACGCTTCTTCACGGTGGATATCGAAGTCCAGGTAATAACCACCAGCGGCTTTGTCGCCGAAAGCCGAAAGCGTATCGGGCAGTGTTTTCACAGCCTGTTCAATATCGCTTGCGACCTGCTCCAGAACATTAAGATCCGGACCACTCACCTTGATGCCAATGGGGGTCTTGATACCGGTGGAAAGCATGTCTATGCGCGTTTTGATGGGCATGGTCCAGGCATTGGCAAGCCCCGGAAATTTAATGGCGGCATCCATCTCGCCCATCAAATCCTTGGTGGTCTTATCCGGGTCCGGCCATTGCTGTTTCGGTTTTAGTCGAATGGTAGTCTCTAACATCGATAACGGCGCAGGATCAGTCGCGGTTTCAGCCCGTCCTACTTTACCGAACACCGACTCCACTTCGGGAAAGGTCTTGAGGATCTTGTCGGTCTGCTGCAAAATTTCCTTGGCCTTGGTAATTGAGAGTCCGGGATAGGTAGTGGGCATATAGAGAATATCACCTTCGTCCAGCGGTGGCATAAATTCACTGCCCAGTTTGCTCAAGGGATAAACGGTTATGGCCAACAAAATCAATGACAGCACTAGTGTCAACCAGCGCCAGCGAATTGCCAGCTGCAGCACGGGCGTATGGATAAAATGCAGCAGGCGATTCACCGGGTTTTTTGCCTCAGGCGGAATTTTGCCACGAATAAAATACCCCATTAGCACCGGCACCAGGGTAATCGCCAGTAGCGCTGCAGCCGCCATGGCATAGGTTTTTGTAAACGCCAATGGTGAAAACAAACGCCCCTCCTGTGCTTGCAACGTGAACACCGGCAAAAAGGAAACGGTAATAATCAGCAGCGAAAAAAACAAGGCAGGCCCCACCTCTCGCGATGCCGCAGTTACGGCACCCCAGCGCTCGCCCGGTTCCAATGGACGTCCTTTATCTGCCGCCATGTTCTCCAGGTGCTTGTGGGCGTTTTCGATCATGACAATCGCGCCGTCTACCATGGCACCAATGGCAATGGCAATTCCCCCCAGTGACATGATATTGGCATTGATACCTTGCCATTTCATAATCGTAAAGGCGATGAGAATGCCGATGGGTAACGAAATAATGGCCACGAGTGCTGATCGGGCGTGAAGCAGAAACAATATCGAAATAAGGGCAACAACAATGGACTCTTCGATTAATTTTTCTTTAAGATTGCTCACTGCTCTTTCGATAAGATCACCCCGGTCATAAACCGGTACAATCTCAACCCCTTCGGGCAAGCCTGGTTTAAGTGATTCCAGTTTTGCCCGGACTTTTTCGATGGTGGCCAATGCATTTTCATTGTAGCGCATAATCACGATACCACCGGCAGTTTCACCTTCACCATTCAGTTCCACGACGCCGCGACGTAGCTCAGGGCCAAGGTGCACATGAGCCACATCTTGCAAACGAATCGGGGTACCGTTGTCATCCACCCCCACCGGAATGACATTCAAATCTTCAATCGACTGGATGTAACCTAAACCACGCACCATGTATTCCGTCTCGGCCATCTCCACCAGTTTACCACCCACATCATTGTTTGAACGTTGAATGGCGGTCCGAACTTTGGAAAGCGGAATGTTGTAAGCCAGCAATGCATTTGGGTCGACTTCAACCTGGTATTGTTTAACATAACCACCCACCGAGGCCACTTCCGATACGCCGGGAACGGTCTGCAATGGATACCGTAAATACCAGTCCTGAATCGAACGCAATTGTGCCAGATCATGATTGCCAGTACGGTCTACCAGGGCATACTCGTATACCCAACCCACCCCGGTAGCATCCGGCCCAAGGGAGGGGGATACCCCATCCGGCAGTCTGCCGCTAACATAATTCAAGTACTCCAGCACCCTTGACCGGGCCCAATACATATCGGTGCCGTCATCAAAAATAATATATACAAAAGAGAAACCGAAAAACGAATAACCGCGTACCACTTTCGCGCTGGGCACGGCTAACATGGCGGTGGTAAGAGGATAGGTCACCTGATCCTCAACCACCTGCGGTGCCTGGCCGGGATACTCGGTAAACACGATCACCTGCACATCAGAAAGATCCGGAATTGCATCCAGCGGTGTGTTTTTCATTGCCCATAGCCCAACCGCCACGGTAATCACGGTAGCAATTATGACTAAAAAGCGATTCCGCAGGGAGGCGTCAATAATACGTGTAATCATACGTTATTGCTCCATTTGTCCGTGCGGTGTCTCGGCCTGTGGTGCTTGCGCCGCCCCTTTTTTCGGGGAACCTGCAGTTGCGCCGGTAGTGTCCATGTCGGTCATATCCGTCGTTGCCCGCGATTTACCGCCAGCGATCACTGCCATCATTTTGGCGGTGGCTTCGCGCAGTTTGGATTCAGAATCAATGAGAAATTGGCCGGAACTAACCACCCATTCTCCCGGCTTTACACCATCCAGAATCTGGGTAACGCCATCGGCACTAATCCCCAGGGTTACTAATCGGGGTTCAAACTTGCCTGCACCGCGTAATACGAACACCTGTTCACGACTGCCGGAGCGAATAATCGCCTCGTTAGGCACCACCACGGCATCGGGCTGTGGATCCGCATAGAAAATCACATTGGCGAACATGCCGGGCTTGAGAGCTAAATCGGCGTTGTCGAACTCCAGCCGTACTTGCACTGTGCGGCTCTTACTGTTCAACACCGGATGTATAAAAGTAACCTTCCCCTGATAATTGCGACCCGGCACCGCACGTACCCGCATTTTTGCGGTATCGCCCACCTTCAACCAGGCCAGCTTATCCTCAAACACATCGACATTAACCCAAATGCGATTCAGGTCGGCGATAAGATAAAGCTCATCTTTGGGGCTAATGTACTGGCCTACCCTGACATCGATATTCATCACTGCGCCTTGAAAAGGTGAATGTATGTGAACCAGCTTGGTGATCTTACGGCTTTGCTCCAACTGCTTAATCTGATGTGCCGGTACGTCGAACAACTCCAACCGCTCGCGGGTACTGTCCAGCACACGTTTGGCGCTGTTACTGCGCAAGGTTTCCCAATTACTTAACGCAATCAGAAACTCCTGTTGCGCCGTCACCAGGTCAGGGGCATAAATACTCAACAGGATGGTATCGCGTTTGACCTGTACCCCGGTTTCGTCAATTCTCAGGCTTTCAATCCACCCCGAGGTTTTGGGATGCAAACGTGCCAGGCGTTTTTCATTAAAATCAACCCGCCCTAAGGCACTAAACTCGCGAGCCAAAGTGCGTCGTTCAACTTCCACAGTTCGCACACCAATGTTCTGTACGGTAACCGGATCGATAGACACTGTGCCGACCACGGCAGCATCGGCAGACTCATCGGCGCCATCGGCATAAACCGGCAGGTAATCCATACCCATCTCATCCTGCGCAAACACCGATGAGGTAATCTCCGGATTCATAGGGTTTCGCCAAAACAGCACTGTTTTTTCTTTTGGCTTTTTCTCCTCGGCATAAACCGGCAGATAATCCATGCCCATTTCATCTTGTGCAAATACAGGCGAGGTAATGGCTGGGTTCATGGGGTTGCGCCAGAACAATACTTCCGGCTCGGATGATAGAGATTCACCGCCGGTTGTCGTCACCAATGCCGGTGTGGAAAACCAATAACCCGCACCAAAACCAACGCCTATGGCCGCTACGATTGCAATTGTTACGATACGATTATTCAAAGATTTTCTCCTCGCCAACGGCGGCTACCAAACGGGCTAACGCCTGATTGGCACTGCTTAGTGCTTTCCAGTGTTGCGTCTCATAGTTATAGAGCGTGGTCTGGCTGCGCACCAGGTTAAGAAAATCAACCTTGCCAGCCTGATAACCGGCCAACATGGCTGCCACCGTCTGCTGCGCCTGTGTGATGATTTCCTTTTTAAACAATACCACCTGCTGTGCGGCAAACTGATAGTCGTTGATCGCCCTCCTCACCTCAGAAACGATTTGATTACGACGATCTTGCAGCTGATACTTTTGCTGCATCCACTCACCATTACGTTGGTCTACCGCACGGTCCTGTTTACTGCCTGAATACAGCGGCAGGTTCATGCTGAATAAGACAGAACCAAAATCCGATCGGCTACCGCCATCGGGGTTGTCTCCTCGGCGTAATCCGTAAACCGCACCCACCATAAAATCCGGCGCATGGTCTTTTTTAGCCAGGTTAACCCGGGCGCGGGCCGCGTCCATGTTTTGCCGTTGTGCCGAGAGTAGTGGCCGCGCGGTTTCAGCCTGCGCCAGCAACACCGCTTCGCGGGCTAAAACCGGCAGTTTCTCATCAACGTCAGCAGTGATGTTGATCATTTCCGCTACTTGGCGCTCTACTGCCTGGCGCCCTAACAGTGCCAGCATCCGTGCAAGTTCGTTTTCACGCCTATTCTGCAAACGTAGGTCACTGTCACGCAACCTTGACAGTTCCAGCTGGGCCAGGAGTATATCCTGCTGTAAACCCTGCCCCACCTGATAGCGCGTTTCAGCAATGCTCACAAACTGGCCGAACAACGTTTGATTGCGGGCCACCGTATCCAACGCCCTATCAAGATAAAAAAGATTCCACCACACTGTCTTAACATCGCGGATCAATTGCAACCGTTGTTCATCGGTTGCTGATACAGCCGCATTCGCCTCTAATATTGCCGCCTGGGAGCGCAATGCCAACTTACCGGGATAAGGCAATGCCTGGGTAATGCCCACCTGAAACTGAGTCATGGCCTCTTGCGTAAAGGAGAAACTGTCCAATGGCAAATTCATCACGTTCAGCGATAGTCGGGGATCAGGCAGTGATTCAACCTGGGAAGGAATTTCGGCTAACGCCTTAGCCCGCGCCTGAATAGCGGCCAGACCGGGATTGGCAGCCCTTGCCTCCGCAACGGCGTCCTCCAATGACAGAGTATTTATTACTGCCGTGGAATCCGCCATAACCACCACACCCAATAATGGGACAGCAAACAGACAAACTCCGATGACCGCCTTAAACAGATATTGCATTATATTACTCCTCGGTTATCACCAGGCACTTGTAGCCTGACGATACGACCCAATCCGGACGTGACCGGTAGACAAACGACCGAATAAACACGTTGAGATAAATCGTAATAAGTTCAGAATTCAAGCAAAAATGAACGTGTGCAGATTGTTTTTTACACAAGACAGTACACGCAAGACTGTATACACAAGACAGGATAGCCCAAAAACTGGACTGATCCTGATTAAGCAGGGACGTTTCGAGGAGGTTTAATGTCTGCAGGAAGGATAATACCTTCCATGGAGAATTTTATAGAAATGTAGTGATTGGAATGTGCTGTACCTTGTATCAGCGTAACACAGGCCACGACAGCCGCGCTACAAGCGGGTGTAGCACAACAACTAGCATCTGTGCTGTTATCGACAGGGATCTCGTCACCTTGTTGTATATTCGAATACCCGGAATTGGAGGCCGAGGCGTGTTCAAACACGCCCTGCCGATCATCCATTGAGACAGGGTCACAGTGAATCGAATCCTCTTCAATTGACGCCATCACAGAAGAAAACCCTACGGCTTTAACCAGCATAATAGCGATCAGCAGCAAATTAACCATGGGTTTGCGTTTTCTTATCATAAACTGAAGTATATACCAAAATAATTCATCTACAAATTGATGCCATCAACCCACACCAGTATATATACCCAAAGCGTTTGGGATTTAGGTGTTTAGTGCGCGTCATATTTTTGTTCTGGCAAGGCGAAATGACGAGTAATAGCCGGACTATTGCGAGGAATTTCAACGCCGCCAGGACAAAAATAGGACAGCAATAAAGCCTAAATCCAAAATGCTTTGGGTATATGTATTGCACCAGAGATTTATCCGCTTAGTATCACGACGTTGCCCATATTCCCCTTTTCCACCTCAGAAAGACTAACACGGACAATTTGAACCCGATACTGACTTACATCAATAACCCGCCGGGTTTTCAATGCACCAAAATAAAATCATTCACCAGGAAGATGACAATTTCAACGGCAATCAGCCAGATAATAATCCATTCAAGCGTTGATGAATGCTGATGTTTTAAATCATCAGCCAGCATCTGAAATAATTCATGAATGGTTTCAAGTTTTAATGACAGGATTTCAGTACGTTGCTTAAGCTCAAGATACATGGCGCCAACATCATAGATGGGCTGTAATTCAGGATATTCCCAAATAAACTCCGGGGTATCCAATAATTCATAATTAAGCAGGATATCGCTCTTGGTTAAAAAAAGTTGCCCTCGCATTTTCGCGGTCTGTTTTCGCGACAACGAGGTGGACCCGGTCTCAGCCAGTTTGCGTGGTATCGGTGCGGTATTCTCAATGGTTTTTTGCGCCTGTAATTCAAACACCGATAACTTGGTGGATTGCGCCAGGGCATGGGATATGGCGAGCAACGTCATGGGTTGCGTGTCGACCATTTCGATGTGATCACGGGAAAAGCGATTTTTCTCACAACTGCCAAGATAACTAAAATGATCGATTTCCACCTGCGAGAGCAAGCCTTTTGCGAAACGGCACATTTCTTCTGCGAGGCGTTCAATGGTCTCTTTCTGCAGGTTCCAGTAAACCGCGACGCCAAAGGGGAAAATGGCGCCCTCGCCCTCGTCCAGCTCAATATAGAGCACGTTGCGATAACAAGTGCCGCGCCCCACTTTAAGCAATGCATCGGAAAGCGCTGCAAACCTAAATGAATCCGCATAACAAACCACCTGGCACGATTGATATTGTGGGTCTGACATGCCTTATTCGCCAATACTCATTAATAGCTTCAAAAACGTTCTGCAGGACGCCAATGTTGACGTCTCCTCCATGGTGTGGTAGCCACTGGTGGGTATTTGCAGCGTTGTGCCATTAACCATATTATTGGACGCCAGTGCAATGCGCCCCAATTCGGTACTCCCCAATGAGGACGGATTCCTACCCTGGTTAATGGCTTGCTTGTTCTGCTCAGCAATGTACAGATCTTTAAACGAATACGTGAAATTAAGGGTCTCGCAGAGCGCTTTCAGGCGATGGGTTGTGCCTTCATCAAAAGCGGCATTTGCATCCCGATGCCTAAGTACAACCTGCTGACGCTTGACGGTTTCGATATCCGGGTAGGGACTGGTATCCACTACAATTAACTTATCTGTTGAACCACCAAAGCGGCGAAACCACTCCAACAGATATCGCCAGCTTTTACCCGCTTCTTCTTCTGCCGTAAAAAAAGCCGTCCCCTGAAAGCCAAGGTCGAATAAATGGACCAGCAATGCCGCTGTCAGCACATTATCCAGCTGACCGGATATCAGTTCATCGCTAATGGTAAGATTGCTACTGAAGGCGACCGGTGTGCCTGCAACCAGGTAGTCCAGCCCCTCCACTTCAAAGATAAGGTTGTTGCGGTATTCACAGATAAAATTGTTTCTGATTTTCCCGGCGCCACGGTACGCACCCGACCATGGCTCATAAGCATACACGGGCGTTGCCCCGAAACGATTCACGACTTTCTTCATCAACTCTTCAGAGACAGAGTTACCCAGTAAATCGGAGCGGTTCCCCGCCACAAATGCCGCGTATTGAAACTCATTGGGTCCGGTACAGATGAGTCCATGCCGATCAATATGGGCGGATAACAACATACTGTGGGGCTCGTTACCCTGGGCAACCAGAACGCCGTTATACCAGGTCACTGTCGCGGCACGCTCTTCCAGTTCACGTTGCAATACCCGAAAGAACGAATGCTCTGCCCCTACCACACTGGGGTGGCGAATAAGTATTTTTAATAAATCGATAAACTTATCAAACTTCAAACTCATTATTTTTTGCTCTCAAGGCGCCTTAAAAATTCAGCCATCACCAGGGTAAACAGGTCTTCACCCAGATAACGGTCTTCAACCCCCACATCGAGATTGGGGTTGTCATTCACTTCAATAACATACACACCGCTGTCGGACTGTTTTACGTCCACACCATAAAGCCCATCGCCGATCAAACCCGCGGCCTTCACCGCCGCATCCACGACGGCCTTTGGGGCCTCAGCCACCGCCCAGGTTTTAGCGTTTCCTTCTTTGGCTCTTCAGCAAAATTTGTGGGTAAAAATCACTAAAAATTGAGTAGAAATTGGATTTAGAATAGTAGTAGCGCATCCCGAGACCTTTTGAGAAAAT